>Ga0209980_10000292_pt1 | contig 26652 bp, 27 predicted proteins | sample CR02metaG_FD_183611 | JGI IMG/M metagenome (GOLD analysis project Ga0209980, IMG submission 183611) | Deep subsurface microbial communities from Mariana Trench to uncover new lineages of life (NeLLi) - CR02 metaG (SPAdes) (version 2) | ecosystem: Environmental > Aquatic > Marine > Ocean trench...
TTTATGAAATCCTTTTGCTATACTAAAATAACTCATCGAGAGGTTCCTCCTTGCTATGTAGTTTACCCCTCTTTGCTCTTTATTACTGTCTCATATGTATATGAACTTTTACAGTTCTCTTAAGACACTTGGAATTAAGATGCCTGGATATTGCTAAACACTGCATCTTTAACTGCATCAAAATCATAAGGCAGCTCAATTGGTCTGTTGCTAAAATGTGGATTTAATCCTTCAAACTGATCTTTGTGATAGCCAATCTTAAATTCAACAAATTTTAAGCCGTGTGCAGTAGATATTATAACTATCTTGTCGGAAGGTTTAATAACTTTCTTTTCTTTTAGTTTCAAAAAAACAGCCAAGGCAACGCCTGTGTGAGGGCAGTTAAATGTGCCGGTTTTATCGACCATTGCTGCGGCATCTGCCAGTTCATTTTCACTTGCCTGTTCAACAATCCCATCAAATTCTTTTAAAATTCTTATGGCTTTATTAACACTTACCGGGTTTCCAATTTGAATTGCGCTTGCAAAAGTTGTTTTTGCCTTTACGGGGTGAAATTCTTTAAACCCTTTTAAGTAGCTAAGGTAAAGTGGGTTTGCCTGCTGTGCCTGTGCGCATACCAGTCTTGGCAACTTATTTATAAGTCCAAGCTCGTACATCATGAGAAAACCTTTTCCAAGCGCAGAAATATTACCCAGATTTCCTCCAGGAATAATAACCCAGTCAGGTAAATCCCACTGAAACTGCTGACAAAGTTCAATACTTATTGTTTTTTGTCCTTCGATTCTGAGAGAGTTTATAGAGTTTGCAAGATAAATATTGTGTTCAGTACAAATTTTTTGAACTAGTTCCATACACCCGTCAAAGTCAGTATCTATGGAAAGTACAAGTGCGCCGTTTGATAAAGGCTGTACCAGTTGTGCGATGGAAACCTTATCCTTTGGCAAAAATACTATAGAAGGAATTGCTGCAGACGCGCAGTATGCAGCAAGTGCGGCAGATGTATCACCAGTTGATGCACAGGCAACTGCCGGGATATCTGTTCCCTCGCTCATCATCTGCTTAACAACTGAAACAAGCACAGTCATGCCAAGGTCTTTAAACGATCCTGTATGACTATTTCCACACATCTTTAACCAGATATCTTCAATACCAACTTGTTTTCCGAATCTCTCAGCCCAGAATAAGTTTGTTGCCCCTTCGTACATTGAAACTACATTTTCCGATTCAACATACGGACAGACCCACTCCTTTTTTCCCCAGACGGAACTTCCAAATGGCCATGATTGTCTTCTGTACCTGCTGTCAAAGAGCTCTTTCCATTCTTTAGGAGATTTCTTTTTAAGTAGCTCCATATCATGCATTACTTCGAGCAAATTCCCGCACGATTTGCATTTGTAAACTATTTCATTTAGCGGGTAAGTCTGCCCACACTGCTCATCTATACATTGAAACCAGGCTTTGTAGTTCATATTAATCAAACAAAATACATACAGTAATTTTAGCTGTCAATCTAACTCTAACTGATTATAAAGTCCAGTTATTTTCAATAGTGCAATTTCTAAAATTTAATCGTGTTTGACAGCAAAATGACGTTTTGGTAAGCTAATCCGTATTAAGATGCCATCTATTAAAAGGATCCATCTAATTATTCACGGCATTGTACAGGGAGTGAATTTCCGTTTTTCGACTAGGCAAAAAGCACTGAGTCTGGGTTTAAAAGGTTGGGTGAGAAATAAGAAGGATGGTAGCGTTGAAGCAGTAGCTGAAGGGAGTGAAGAAGCAATCAGTGAATTCATAAAGTGGTGCAACAGCGGTCCAGAAATGGCGAATGTCACAAAAGTCCAAATTAAAGAAGTTACAGCTTCAAGCATGCTAGGTAAATTTAGTATAGAATTTTAATTTAATAAAAAATACTATCCTATGATAATACAATGTATAACAGGTGGAAGCTTTCTTACAAACTGCTATATAATAGCAGACGAAGAGAGCAAAGAAGGGATAATAATTGATCCTGGTGCTCAGCTTAGCGAAGTCCTGGAAGAAATAAAAAACCTTGATTTAAAAATTGATAAAATTGTTAATACCCATGCACACATAGACCATGCTTCTGGGGTGCAGGAAGCAAAAGACGCACTGGGCGCAAAGTTCTATCTCCATCCCAAAGAAAAACCTGTTCTCGATATACTTCCAGAATCTGCGCTTAGATTCCCGGAATTTTCGGGTGTTGAGGTACCTGAAATAGACGAATTTGTTGAACAAGGGGATATAGTGGAAATTGGAAAGTATAAGGCCGAGGTTCTTCATGTGCCAGGTCATACATGGGGCAGCATTTGTCTTGTAATTGACGGACATATTATATCAGGAGACACTTTGTTTGCAGGCAGTGTCGGCAGGGTTGATCTTACAGGCGGAACATCTATGGAAGAATTAGTTGGCTCTATAAACCGCAAACTTATGGTGTATCCACCGGAGAGCAAGGTATACCCCGGTCATGGTCCTGTAACTACAATCGAGATTGAAAAAAGATCTAACCCCTTTTTAGGCGGAGGAACAATTCTTTTTTAAATGCTTATCAATATAATCAGAATAAGTATTATCCTTGGCATAACAATAATTTTCTCCTTTTTATTTATAGAAGAGATTTCCAAACTGGAGATTTTACAATATGAAAATGACAAAATAGTTGTTCATAGCGGTGCTCTTGAAAAAGAGAATGAGCAGCTGAAACTAAAGATTGAAGCACTTAAAAAAGATAAAGCTTATATTGAAATAATTGCCCGTCAGGAACTTGGCATGATAAAAGAAGGGGAAAAAATAATAAAGTTTACCAAATAATTAAGCTTCTATTCTATTTAGTCATCAATCCTTAAATTTACCCTCCTACAAGTTTTTTCAATGAAAATCAAAGACTACAAGAACTTTTATGCTTCAATTAAATCTCACCCCAAAAAGAGTTTAGGACAGAATTATTTAGTTGATAAGAATGTTTTACTAAAGATAGAAGAAATTGCAGATTTAAAACCTTCGGATTTGGTAATTGAAGTAGGTACAGGTTTTGGTTTTTTAACAAGTTTCTTGGCCGGTAGAGTTAAAAACGTAATTACAATTGAAAAGGATAAAACAGTTTATGACTTAGTAGAACAAAAATTTCAGGAACTGCAAAACGTTAAATTTATTTGCAAAGATGCACTGGATATAAATTTTGTGGACATTGTAGGTGATAATAAATTTAAATTTATATCGAATTTGCCTTACAGCGTTGCTTCTAAAATTATTCTCAGTCTTATAGAATGCTCTAATTCATTTACAAGCTTAGTTGTAATGCTCCAAAAGGAGGTGGGGCAAAGAATATGCTCAAACCCTAATAGTAAGCAGTATGGCGCTTTTTCTGTAATTATTCAGTCATATTTTGATGTAAAGATTGCACATACTGTATCACCTAATTCATTTTGGCCCAAGCCTGATGTAGATTCAGTAATTATAAAAATGGTTCCCCGCAAAGAAAAAATTGTAAGTGACAGGGACCGCTCAGTATTTAATGAAGTTGTTAAAAAAGCTTTTCAAACCAGAAGGAAAAAGATGATTAATAATTTGAAATCTCTTAAAGATCCAAATGTGTTAATAAAGATTTTTGAAAAATTGGACTTAAACACAAATACCAGGGCTGAACAATTAGGATTAAATGATTATGTTGCTTTAACAAAAGAATTGATAAATTCTTAATTAAGCTCACAGCAAGTTACAAGCTCCGCCAGCAAGTCACTTTGAAACTTTTTTGCTTCCACGCCCAGGCCGTTAGAAAGAATTGAAAAGACAAGCACATCTCCAGTTTTTGTAAATACATACCCTGAAAGCGCTCTTACATTTTTTAAATAACCTGTTTTTGCAACTATTCTTCCTTTGACATCCGGCCCCTTAAATCTCTTTTTGAGGGTCCCGTCAATCCCGGCTACAGGAAGTGAGGTAATAAAATCCAATCCGACATCTTTATTGTGAAATGCATATTCTAAAACGTCTACCATAGCATTTGGAGATACTCTGTTGAGCAGCGAAAGACCAGAACCATCAACAATTTTAAAACCATTTTTAATACCTATTTTATTTAGGAATAAAGATATTATTTTCCGACCATTTGCCCATGTTCCAGGCGCTCCAATATACTCAGCTCCCAGTGTTTTAATTAGATTTTCGCCTATCATGTTTACACTTTTTTTATTGTATACATTTATTATTTCATCCAACGGATCCGAGGAGTATGTGTGGTATAAATTTGCCCACCTTGGAACGATCGAAATTTTAACATCTCCATTTAAAGCTATGCCCTGTTTTTTTAACTCATCTTTCAGTACTGCTCCAAAATATAAAGCAGGATACTTTACAGGAAGTTTAAATCTTGTTCCTTTGCTGTATGTATATAAATTACCAGAAACTATTAATTGATTTTTACCTTCTGCCCACCGGGCCGTTATGCTGTTTTTCTTCTTTCTAAGACGTGCAGAATTAATTATCTTAAGTCCCGAATATGGAGGTTCTGTACTTACTATAACCTTTGTTCTGTTTTTTGAAGGAACTACAACAACTTCGAAGTTGTTATAGTTTAGAGAAAGAGAACTAATAGGGGGACTGTAAAAATCGTTTTTCCATTTGTCTTTCCAGCCAATAGGATATTTAATCTTGTCAAAATATGAATCATCTAAGTACAAGTCTCCATTTATCTGTTTTAAGCCTTTGTGCCTGAACTGCTGTGCAATTAATCTAAGCGATTCGGTGTTAATTGTGGGATCGGCGTAACCTTTTACATATAACCCCCCGTGAAGTATTCCATTTCTTATCTCGCCGCCGGCATAAAACTCAGTTTTAAATCTATACTTTGATTTTAAAAGAGACAGAGCAACAGTGGACACTATCACTTTCTGATTAGAAGCAGGAATAAACAGTTTGTCCGAGTTATACTCGAATATCTTTTTTTTGTTAATTAAAGATTTTACTACAACGCCAAGCTTACTATTCTTTCTCGCTTTACTGGGAATTATCTTAAGTAGTTTTGAAGAATAATCCTGATAGGTTGCAGATGAGGTTTTATAGACAGGTAAAAATAGAAACAAACTTAATACTAAGCATTTTATTAGATATTTTGATCCCATAAGTTTTTATTAGATATTTTATTGAGCCTCAGCCCAGGATTGCCCGATATTAATGTCAACTACTAATGGTACTTTAAGATTCCATGCACTTTCCATCTTGTTTTTAACAAAATCAGTAAAACTGGGTATTTCATCTACGTGGACTTCAAAAAGGAGCTCATCATGTACCTGCAGTATCATCTTAGACTTAAAACTGCCTTTAAGCTCTTTATGTATACTGATCATTGCCATATTTATTACATCAGCAGCAGAACCCTGAATCGGCGTATTTATAGCCGCTCTCTCGGAAAAGCCGCGTATTGATCTGTCGCTTGATTTAAGTTCAGGGATATAACGTCTTCTTCCAATAAGAGTTTCAGCGTAGCCTAGCTCCTGAGCATTTCTAACAGAGCTGTCCATATATTCTTTAACTTTGCTATATCTTTTGAAATACTCATCGATGTAGTCTTTTGCTTGAGATACAGCGGTTCCTATCTGTTTGGCAAGACCAAACGGGCTTATACCATAAATGATTCCAAAGTTGATATTTTTTGCAAGCCTTCTCATATCCGAGGTAATATCCTGTTCATTTACACCAAATATTTCAGAAGCGGTCCTGTTGTGTATATCACTTCCTGATACAAATGCCCTTATAAGGTTTTCATCCCCTGAAAAATGAGCAAGAAGTCTAAGTTCGATTTGTGAATAGTCTGCTGAAAGAATTTTATAACCTTGCTCACAAACAAAAGCTTCTCTGATTTTCATACCTTCTTTTGTTCTGATTGGAATATTCTGAAGATTAGGATCACTCGAACTTAATCTGCCTGTTGATGTGCCAACCTGATTAAATGACGTATGAATCCGTCCGGTTTTAGAGTTAATAAGCTTTGGCAGAGAATCAATATACGTTGATTTGAGCTTTGTAAGCCCTCTATAATCTAACATGAGCTTGGGTACTATATGATCTTTGCTAAGGTCGGTTAATACTTCAACATCAGTGGAAGGCTCTCCCTTTTTGGTTTTTTTCTTTACAGGGAGCCCAAGTTTGTCAAACAATATTTCTCTTAGCTGCAGAGTGGAATTTAAGTTAAATTCTGCTGCTGATTCATTGTATACTCTTTGTTCAATATCTATAATAATCTTTTCAAACTCTTTTGAGAGTAAATTTAGCCTTTTCGTATCTACTTTTACTCCAGACATTTCGATGCCTGCAAGGACTACAATTATCTCTAACAAAAACTTTTGATAAACTTCCAGCACATCCAATTGTTTTAACTTTTCAAATAATATTTCGCTAAGTAAAAGTGCAACATCGGCATCTTCACAGGCATATGTTTTAGCAATCTCGATATCTACCTCTTCAAACATCAATTTAAATCTGCCTTGATTTGTTACTTCTTTATAACTAATGGGTTTGTGGCTGAGATAAAACTTAGAAAGCTCATCTAAGCTATAGCTCATCTTCGAAGAATCGATAAGGTGGGCTGCAATCATTGTATCAAAATAGATTCCTTTTAGCTCAATATCATACTTGGACAAAACTACATATTCGTATTTAAGGTTTTGACCTATTTTCTTTATATCCTCATTTTCAATTAAAGGCCCTAGTCTCTCAGTGACATACTTAAGTGCCAATTGATTCTTTGAGTCTAAGAGATTTCTGTGTCCAACTGGTACGTAGTAAGATTCATGCGGTCTTGGACAAAGAGCAAAACCTATTATCTCGGCATCCATAGGCAACTTAGAGGTTGTTTCAAGATCGATAGATAGTGTTTTGGTTTTTGTTATCAAATCTATTACATCTTCAAGATCCTTTTCACTGGTTACTAACTTATAATTATCATAAGAAACCTTACTGTTAGTATTGTCTTGCTTGATGTCTATTGAATTTTTTGGATTATCTTCTATTTCTCTTAGTAAAGATGCAAATTCATATTTTCTAAAAAGTTCTATTAGCTTTTCTTTATTAAACCCTCTGTAGTTATATTCATCTAAATCAACTTTTATATCAATATCAGATTTAATAGTTACTAGTTGTCGGCTAAGTAGTGCCTCATCCCTTGAAGATTCTAATAACTCTTTGTATCTTGGCTTTAGTTTATCCAGGTTATCGTAAATATTTTCTACTGACCCATATTCTTGTATTAGTGAAGAGGCAGTCTTGGGGCCTATACCCTTTACACCGGGAATGTTATCAATACTATCCCCTGTAAGGGCAAACAGTTCTATAATCTTATCAGGCTGCACCCCATATTTTTCTACAACATCTTTAATCTCCGTATTTTTATTTTTCATCGTATCGAGAAGGGTAATTGAACTGTTAACTATCTGAGTAAAATCTTTATCCCCGGTTACTATCACCACATCAAAATCTTTGTTCTCAAAGTTTTTTGCCAGAGTACCTATAACGTCGTCTGCCTCATAACCATCCATAAGAACCATAGGGATATTAAATGCCTTTACTAAACCAAATATTTCTTCGAATTGAGGTTTAAGGTCGTCGGGGGGTTCTGCTCTGTTGGCTTTATATTCCGGGTACATTTCATTTCTGAAATTGTCTTGTTTTGAATCAAACACAATACCTATATACTTGGGCTCGAGATCTTTAATAAACTTGAGGAGCATGTTTGTAAAACCATATATAGCGTTTGTTGGAAAGCCTTCAGAGTTTGTAAGAATCCTTATAGCGTGATAAGCACGAAAAATATATGAGCTTCCATCAATGAGATAGACTGTTTGTTTTTGAGCCATAATTGCTACTGAATGGGTCGCTTGTGATTACCTAATCATAATAACTGTAAAGTTTTAAAACATTAGAAGATTATTTTCTGGCACTAAATTTTAAACCAGACTCATTCCTATCCCAGGTTTTATCAGATAGTTCCTTTAGCTCGGCCACCCTTACTTTTTGTGTGGCAGTTAGCGGAAACCCGTTTTCATAAACCTCTATGAACCTTGGAACCATAGCAACAATAACTCGCTCTGCCATCCACTTGCAAAACTCTACAGGATCAAACGCAGCGCCTGATTTTAAAGTAATGTTTAGTTTTATTTCATCATCGGCTACATTTGGGAGTCTTAAGCCAACTGCTATCGCCTCATATATAGGTTCATACTCGGTTGCTTCATTTGCAACTGCAACCGGATCAACATTTTCTCCAGATACCCTTATTCTGCTGTACCTGCCTACAAAATAGTATCTTCCGTCCATTGCTCTTGCAAAGAGATCGTCTGAATTAAAAAATCCTTCCTCATCAAATGCCTCTTTAGTTCTTTTTTCATCTTTGAAATACTCATTGAGGGTTGTGTGAGGAATAAGCGGTCTTATATATAAAAGACCTTTTGCTTCATCCGGGGGTGTTTGATCATCTGTCGAATCCCAAAGCGGGCTTATAATTTCATTTTGATTTAAAGGATTTCTTAGTTCTACATAGTACCCCTGCATAGGATAACCGGAAGAACCTGGTCTGTGATCTTCGGGATCCTTCCATAAAACCATTCCCATCTCTGTAGAACCGTAGCCATCTATTGTTCTGGTATTAAACCTGTTCTGGAACTCTTCTAGATTTTTAGGAGCCGGTCCTGAAAGAACTGTTCTAATCTTGTGTTTGCAGTCCCACTCACTTTCGGGCGCTGACCATAGATATTCAGCAACTGAGCCAAGCATATTTGTTACAGTGGCTCCACACTCATAAGCCCACTTCCAAAAATTAGATGCAGAAAACCTTGGATAAAATACAGCCGTAGCCCCTGCCCCTATTGAAGCAAAAAGGCACATTACCTGTGCGTTTGCATGTGCAAGTGTGAGAACACTCATCAGTGTATCTTCGCTTCTAATGCCGTGCTGCTGCAGGTAAGCTCTGACAGATAAAATTACCCCGCCATGCTCTCTAAGTACTCCTTTTGGCATACCGGTTGTTCCAGAGGTAAACATGCACCTCTCAACATCGGAAACTTTCACAGACTGATTGTGATTGAATTTTGAAAATTTGTTAAAATTGCTAAAACTAACACAAGGTATACTCCCGACTTTTGAGGGAATATTATCAGATTCACCTGTTATAATAACGAGCTTAAGATTTTGAAGCTGATCCGAAATTTCTTCAATAAATGGAAGGCTAGATTTATCAACAATCAGGGCTTTCATTTCTGAATAATTTATTATATAACAAAGCCGTTGCCCTTTTTCATCCTTATTAATTGGCACCTGTATACCGCCAACCTTATGTATTGCTAAAATTGAAAATATATATTCAGAACAATTGAGCATATATATTCCAACTTTGTCACCCTTTTTTATTTCATGTTTGCTGAATAGCCCGTTTGCGATCCTGTTGGACCATTCGTTTGTCTGTTCGTATGTATATTGTTCTTTTAATATTCCGTCATTATTTGCAATCTTAAATAGTATTTTTCTTGGGATTCTTTCTGCTCCCATCTCTAAATACCGTGTTATGGGAAGCCAGTTTGATGTATCGTCAAAAGTTCCGAAAGGCAGGTCTCCTTCTCCTAAATGTTTTTCATCTCGCGGTTTAAATAAAAGCTTCATTTATACTCCAGTTTATTGTTAATTGTGAAAATTGTATCAAGAAAAGTTATCTTACTGTCCTTGTTTCATTTAAATAATTTTTCAGGAGATCCTTTCCTCTTATAGTAAGAATTGACTCCGGGTGGAACTGTACTCCTTCAATTTGATATTTTCTATGCCTGATGCCCATTATCTCGTCCTGCTTTGTCCAGGCGGAAATTTCGAACTCTTTTGGAAGAGTTTTTTTTTCGATTATTAATGAATGATATCTGGTGGCTACAAATGGGTTTTCTATTCCCTTATAAATTCCTTTGCCATCATGAAATATTTCAGAAGTTTTACCATGCAGCAGTTTTTTTGCCTTTACGATCTTTGCTCCAAATGCCTGGGCAATGGACTGATGACCGAGGCAAACCCCAAAAATAGGTTTATTGCCTTTGAACCTATTAACCAAATCTATTGAAATGCCTGCCTCTTTGGGAGTGCAGGGGCCGGGAGAGATCATTATTATTTCCGGATCTGCTTGCTCGATTTGTTCTACTGTAATTTTATCATTTCTATAAACCTCCACATCTTCACCAAGTTCGCCCAGATAATGAACCAGGTTATATGTAAATGAATCATAGTTATCAAGCATTAAAATCATGTTTATTGCTCTGCAGTTTGTATAGTTATTAATATTTACTACAGGCCATTTTGTGTAAGCTCTATAGCTTTTACAAGGGCCTTGGCCTTATTTACTGATTCATTGTATTCATTTTCAGGCACCGAATCCGCTACTATACCAGCGCCTGCCTGAAGATAAATGTTGTCATCTTTAATAAAGAAAGTTCTTATAGTTATAGAAGTATCCATATTACCCGAAAAGCTGAAATAACCTACAGCTCCCCCATAAGTTCCTCTTCTGGTAGGCTCCATCTCTTCAATAATTTCCATTGCTCTTACTTTGGGTGCTCCAGACAAAGTGCCAGCAGGGAAAGTAGCTTTTATTACATCATAAGAGTCTTTGCCTCTTTGCAACTTGGCAATTACATTGGATACGATATGCATGACGTGGGAATATTTTTCTATTGTCATAAGTTCATCCACTTTCACGCTACCTACTTTTGCTATTCTTCCAAGATCGTTTCTCGCTAAATCAACCAGCATTATGTGTTCTGCTATTTCTTTAGGATCTGCAAGCAGTTCTTTTTCAAATTTGAGATCTTCACGCTCGTTTTTTCCTCTTGGACGCGTACCCGCAATTGGTCTGTTTTCTACATTGCTTCCCTCTACCCTGACCATAACCTCGGGGGATGATCCAACCAAATATTCTGACCCCATTTTTAAATAAAAAAGGTAAGGCGAGGGATTTAGAATCCTAAGTGCTCTATACAAATCCAGGGGGTCAACTTTAAGCTTGGTTTTCCACCTCTGAGATATTACTGCCTGAATAATATCCCCTTCTCTTATATATTTTTTTGTCTTATTTATAGCATCTTTATAATCTGCTGGTTTAAAATTAGAATCTAGTTTTACATTTAAATTTTTCCCCTTTTTATTCTGATCCCGATTTTCATAGAATGAAGCCTTTTTCCTAAGGCGTGACTTTAATTTATCTATTTTTTGCAGTGCCTGCTCATAAGCTCTTTTTGCATATCTTTTATTTTCAACATATGCGTTAGAAATTATTTTTACTTTATGGCTTACGTTATCAAAAACCAGAATTGAGTCTGCAATCATATATAGGCAGTCCCAGGTATCAAGGTCATCGGTAGTATCTACCGGCAGGTCTTCAATAAACCTTACGATGTCATATGCAAAAAACCCTACAGCCCCCCCAGAAAATCTAGGCAACTCGGCGCAGGGCACAGGTTTGTATCTTGACATTAAAATCCTTAAGTGATCTATGGGGTTGCCTTGCAGCACTTTAGTTTTACCATTTTCGATAATCTCTATTCTGCTGCCCTTAGACCTGAAAATTACCGATGGTTCAGTACCTAAAAAACTGTACCTCCCCCATTTTTCCCCCCCTTCTACACTCTCAAATAAAAACGAGTATTTCCCCTTTTGTATCTTTTTAAGAGCCGACACGGGAGTATCAAAATCTGCTAGAATTTCGCTCCATACGGGTATAAGATTTCCCTTATTTAATTTTTTCTTAAAATCTGCATATGTAGGAAAAATCATGGGTTCAAAGAATAAGAAGCCAGGAGTGTTAAGTCAAGGGATAGAAATATGACTCTGATATTTTTATATGCATTTATACAAGAGTATCTAATTGTTTTGAAACATTCATTTTATTAAATCTAGATTTGTTTGTTTAATTTAATCAGGAATAATCACTTTTCAAAATTGATACACTAAATTTATCGCTCTAAAAAAGATTAGTAATTATGCAGTTGGAGAATATGGAATGCCAAAAATAAATCCGGGGATATTCAGAGAATATGATATTCGGGGAATAGTAGATGAAGATTTAAATGAACATGTCGTTGAAACTATAGGCAGGGCTTTTGGAACATATCTGAAAAATCACGGCAAAAAAACAGTATCTATTGGAAGAGACTGCAGAGAAAGTTCACCGCAATATGCCAAGGCATTTTGCAGGGGACTGAACGCTTGTGGAGTAGACGTCTTGGATCTTGGAATGGTTTCGACACCAATAGTTTACTTTTCCCTTTTCAACCTGCCCGTGGGGGGGGGAGTGATAATAACGGCAAGTCATAATCCAAGTGAATATAACGGCATAAAACTTTGTTTAGGAAAAGAGTCGCTTTTTGGAAGCCAAATTCAGGAAATTAGAGAGATTGCTGACAGAGGCAAATTTGCTCAGGGAAATGGAAAGACTGAGCACTCAAATATAATGGATTCATATGTTAACTATCTGACAGAAAATATAGATATAAAACCTGGGCTTAAGGTTGGAGTGGACTGCGGCAATGGCATGGGTGGGCTGGTCGGCCCGGATATTATGAAAAAGAAGGGTTGTGAGGTAGTTGAGCTTTATACTACACCCGATGGAAGTTTTCCCAATCACCATCCTGATCCAACCGTTGAAGAAAATGTTCAGGACTTAATTAAAGCCGTTAAAGATAATGATTTGGATATTGGATTTGGTTTTGACGGTGATGCCGACAGAATCGGAGTCATAGATGAAAACGGAAATATAGTCTGGGGAGACATGCTCTTGCTCATTCTTGCAAGGCAGCTATTAAAAGAGGTTCCGGGAGCTCAAATTATTGGGGATGTTAAATGCTCGGGCAGATTATTTAACTGTATAAAAGAAAGTGGCGGCAGACCTCTTATGTGGAAAACAGGGCATTCCCTGATAAAAAGTAAAATGAAAGAAGATGGAGCAGAGCTTGCTGGGGAAATGAGCGGGCATATATTTTTTTCTCACAGATTTTTTGGATACGACGATGCAGTCTATGCAGCATTAAGACTGCTGGAAATATTATCTAATACGGGTAAAAAAGTTTCAGAACTCCTGCAGGGAGTGCCAAATGCAATATCTACCCCCGAAATCAGAGTAGATTGTCCAGATGATATTAAATTTAAAGTAGTGGAAGAAGTAAAAAATAAGCTTTCAAAGGACTACCAAGTAATTGGAATTGATGGATTAAGAATAGAACTTGCAGATGGCTGGGGCCTGCTGAGAGCCTCTAATACGCAGCCTGCTCTTGTTTTGAGATTTGAAGCTGAAAATGCTGCCAGGTTAAAAGAGATTAGAGATATAGTAGAATTGCCGTTAAATGAAACATTAAAACTTCAGTTCAGAATGTGACTGTTAAGCAAAATGTAAACAATGTAGTTGAAGATGGTGAATATGTAAAAATTGTTATTGAAGATACAGGAACTGGTATTTCTGAAGGCAACCTTTCAAAGATTTATGACCCATATTTTACAACTAAAGACGGTCATGCAGGTCTTGGTCTGTCTAATGCATACACTACAATCAAAAGTCATAAGGGATTTATTAAAATAGATTCCAAAGAGGGTGAAGGGACAAAGGTTTCTATGTATTTGCCGGCCAGCAGAGATGTTATACCTCTGCAAGAAGAAGTTGCTCATCAAATATCTGATGAGCTGGACGAAGGCCAAAGAGGGAAGATTCTTGTTATGGATGATGATGTTATAAGAGAAATCGCAGGGGCAATTCTAAGCTATATTGGATATGATGTTGCCTTTGCTTCTGATGGCAAAGAAGCAATTGATCTATATATGAGAGCCAAGGAACATGGGGAAAAATATGATGTTGTGATTATGGATTTGACAATTCCTGGCGGAATGGGCGCCGAAGATGCGATAAAAAAGCTTATTGAAATTGATCCCGAAATAAAAGCGATAGTATCAAGCGGATACTCAAATGCCCCGATCATATCAGATTTTTTAAAGTATGGTTTTAGGGGTGCAGTGACTAAACCATTTAGAATAGAGGAGCTTACAAAAACCGTAAAAGATGTTTTGATTGATAAAAATATTAATACATTGCCTATTTAACCTAAAAAGTTATAAATTACTTTATTGATTAGGCATTAAACATCTTGACTTGAATTGTAAAATAAGTCAGAATTTCAAAAATATCTTATTATAGGGGACATTATAATGAAAAATCTTCAGAGTAAACTGTTAATTTTAGTGGCTTTTTTTACTTTTGGACTAATTATATCTAGCTGTGCACCAGATTTATCAGAAGAATTTTATAATGCAAATAATGAGTTGGATATACTCAGAGAAACAGGTGGTGATCCGGAGGATATTGCTGAGATTGAAGCCCTTATAGCAGAGGCTCAGGGGTTAATGGATGCAGGCGATCATTTGGGGGCTAGGAAAAAACTTGAAGAAGCAAGATTCAGGGCTATAGAAGCTAAGGGCAGGGCCGAATTAGCTGCTCTGGATGAGGATAGAGCCATAAGATTTGGAGATGAAATGGAAATTGGTCTTGTGGATATATTATTTGATTATGACCAATCAAGGGTAAGAGCAGATGCCGCCCCGGCATTAGCAGAAAATGCGAGAATTATTAAGAATCATGCCGACCAGATAAAAGTAGTGATAATCGAGGGTTATTGTGATACACGCGGAACTGACGAATACAATCTGGCACTTGGAGATAAAAGAGCTAAATCAGTTGCAGCCTATCTTGCAGGAATTGGAGTAGATGTAAACATTATTGAATCAGTTGGTAAGGGTGAAACCGATGAATGGGGAGGGGATGCATCAGAATCTTCTTATCAGAGCAACAGAAGAGCTCATTTTAAGGTAATTGCCAAAGGTGATTCAGGTGATTCAATGATGATTGAATGATTTATTTAACTCTTTATGAATAAAAATCTTATACTGTTAATATTACCTATAGCTATAGGCTATGGATGTGTTGCTACACATGAAGATCTGGGAAGTCTTTACGCCAGGCAGGCAAGGCTTGAGGCAAAAACCAAAAAACTCTCTCAGCAAATGCAAGAAGTACAGTTTCAATCAGGTTCTGAGAGTTTATCCATATCAGAAGAGAAAATTGCGGAGCTTGAAGCTAGGGTTGCTAATCTCGAGCGCTCGTATGACAGATTAAGAAGTATGGTCAGGAGCTCAAACAGACTAACTAAATTAGAACCTATAGACCCCAAAGATTCAGAAAAACTTTTCGAAAATGATACTTCCACAATATTTCGACCCACTGAGATAGATCAGAAAGCGGTTATATTTAATAGAGGGTATAAATATTTAAGTGAAAATAAATATGAGCAGTCCAGAGAGCAGTTTACGGCTTTCTTAAAACAATATCCTGAGTCTCCAGAGGCTTCGGATGCCGCATTTTGGATTGCCGAGTCATATTTCAGACAGGGGCAATATGAAGAGGCAATCCTCGATTTTCAAAATTTTATAGAAGACTATGACAAGGATATAAAAGTGCCGCTGGCTTATTATAAACAGGGTGAATCGCTTATGAATATTGATAGGAAACAAGAGGCGATAATCTTTTTTCAAACCCTTATAGATAAGTTCCCACAGTCTGAAAATGCAAGAGCTGCTAAAGAAAAGTTAAAAGTGCTTGAGTAATTATTTACAGTCGTAATATAAAAAGTGCTTGAGTAATTATTGCAAATGTATTACAATAAGAAAATCTTCAATAATTAAAGGAGGGAGTCCATATGAGATGGGATAGTTTGAAACTATTAACAGTAGTACCAGCTTTATTAGTGGGGTTAATTTTCTTAGCAAGTTGTGCTACCCCGCCACCGACACAAGAGCTTGCTGATGCTGAAGCTGCATATGCCGATGCCACAGCTGCTGGTTGTCCAGAATGTGCACCAGAAGAGTGTGCAGCAGCAGAAAGTGCACTTAAAAAGGGTAGAGCCTTGGCTAGTGACTTCTGCAGTGAACTTGAAGCCAGAAGGCTTTTAATCGATGCTAAAGCCTTAGCTTTAGAAGCACAGAATAAATGCAGTATTCCTGCACCACCAGCGCCTGCAGCTGGAATGAAGGATATTTTCTTTGATTTTGACAGCGATACAGTCAGAGCGGATGCAGAGGCTGTTCTTCAGGAAAATGCCGAGGCAATGAATAATGACCCTGATCTTACAATAGTTGTTGAAGGGTATGCCGATCTTAGAGGTTCAGTCCAGTATAATATAGGACTTGCACAGAGAAGGGCTGATAATACTAAAGCACATCTAGAGAGTCTTGGTGTAGACAGTTCCAGAATAGAAGCTGTTGGAGTTGGAGAAACTGAGATTTTTGGTGAAGGTTCTTCATCTGACGCTTATCAGCTAAACAGAAGATCTCATTTTGCAGAGGGAAATTCTCCTGGAGCTTTAATATATTTTAAAAGAGCTGAACAAGATCCAGCTTCTTAAATTTTAAAAGTTAGTTTTTGAAAGTAACAGAAAGGGAAAGGAGTTTACCTTCTTTCCCTTTTTTTATTTAAATTAGATTTAAAGCACTTGACTTAAGTGCCTTTCCTCTGTTTATTATTCCCTCTTAATTAATTTTTTTAACAATATTTTAATGTCTATAAGAAATTCAGAAAAGTATTATAAAAAAGCCAGGGATCTTATGCCAGGCGGGGTAAACAGCCCTGTGAGGTCTTTTTCTGCCGTTGGTGGCTCGCCAATTTTCATTTCTAAAGCAAAAGGTTCATATTTGTATGATGAAGACGGTAATAAATATTTGGATTTTATTGCATCCTGGGGGCCACTGATCCTGGGGCATTCACATCCAAAAGTGGTGAGGGCACTAAAAGATGCTTCAGTATTGGGAACAAGCTACGGCGCGCCCTGTAAATCAGAAATTGAGCTTGCAGGTATAGTTACGAAATCATTTAAGTCCATAGATTTAGTGCGTATGACAAACTCAGGCACTGAGGCTACAATGAGCGCTGTGAGGCTTGCAAGGGGTTATACAGGCAAAGATTATATAATTAAGTTTGAGGGCTGTTATCATGGGCATGCGGACTATCTGTTAGTTAAAGCGGGTTCGGGCGCCACAACTTTTGGCAGCCCAAGCAGTCCCGGAGTTCCAAAAAGCTTTACTTCTAAGACTCTGCTTGCAAAGTTTAATGATATTGATTCGGTAAAGAGATTGTATGAAAAATATGGTGATAAAATTGCTGCGGTTATAGTAGAACCTGTTGCCGGAAATATGGGGGTTGTAACACCGCAGAAAGGGTTTTTAAATGAACTTAGAGAAATCACGAAAAAATACGAATCTCTTCTTATTTTTGATGAAGTAATAACGGGGTTTAGGCTCAGTAAAGGCGGCGCTCAGCAGATATTTGATGTTTATCCCGATATTACCTGCCTTGGGAAAATAATCGGAGGGGGGCTTCCGGTTGGTGCATTCGGTGGCAGAAAAGAAATCATGAAGCATATTGCGCCAGACGGTCCTGTGTATCAGGCGGGTACTCTTTCTGGAAATCCTCTGGCTATGGCTGCGGGTATTGCAACTTTAAAGCAGCTTGGTTCAAAATCAGTATATAATAAGCTTGAAAAAACTACTGTGAATTTTGTAGAGGAAATCAGAGGAATAATAACAAAATTGCGTATTAAGGCTTGTGTAAACCAGATTGGTTCTATGTTTACGATCTTCTTTAACGAAGGTGAAATTTATAATTATGAGACTGCAACTTCTTCAAATACAAAAATTTTTTCTAAGTTCTTTAAAAATCTATTGAGTGCTGGTATTATGTTCCCGCCTTCACAGTTTGAGTCTGTATTTATCTCGACGGTTCATACTGAAAAAGAGCTAAAATTTGCACTGAATTCAATATATAAAGCATTAAAAGACATTTGATGGGGGGTTTTATAGAAAGTTAATAATAAAAACCTTGGATGGGCTAAATATTTAGCATTCGGAATTGAACTAGCTTTATCTGTTATTGCAGGATTATTAGTTGGTCAATATTTTGATAAAAAATTAAAAACCGATACACCTTGGTTTACCTTGCTGGGTCTGGTAATTGGACTAATTGCAGTAATAAATATTTTATTTCGTTTAACAAAAACTGATGACAACGACAACAATGAGCCAAAATAATTATTTTGAGTTTAGCAGGATTGAAAAATCTGCACTAATAGTAACGTTAATAATTATTAGTATTAATGTGCTACTTGGCTATAGAGATATGGCACTTGGAGTTGCAACAGGTGGTCTTTTGTTTACTGCTAATGTAGTTGCTATAAGGTTTATAGTGAATTTACTTTTAGATCAAAAACAAACCAAAGCATTTAGTGTTTTTGCAATTATACTGAAGATGATTTTGTTAGTAGCTCTTGCAGTAGGTCTTTTTGTATTTACTAAAATAAATATTTACGGATTTTTTATAGGGGTTACTGGAGTAGTAATAGTTCTTATAGGAGAAAGTTTGAGAGGTAATAAATAGATATGGGACACTACAGTTGGTTTACGCATTTCGATCTGGTTCATTATGATCATATTTTTGGGGCGCTTATAGTTTTTTTGCTGCTTTTTCTTGCTGCTAAAAGGATCCAGTCCAATATTTCTAAACCCGAATCGGTAATACCAGGGGAGAAATTTTCTTTAACAAATGTTTTTGAAATTCTCTCAATAGATTTTTTATTAAACCTGCTTGCTGGAATATTTGGTTCAAAGAAAGCGGCTAAAACGTATTTTCCACTTTTAGCTACTTCTTTTTTCGTTATTCTATTATCTAATATACTTGGTCTACTGCCTGGTTTTCTTCCGCCTACAGGCAATTTTAATACAACTTTAGCTTATGCACTTGTAATATTTTTTATGTATAACTATTATGGTATCAAAGAAAATGGCTGGAAATATTTAAAGCATTTCCTGGGGCCAATGATTTACTTAGCGCCACTTATGTTAATAATCGAAATTATAAGCCATATTGTAAGGCCTCTTTCTCTTTCGCTCAGGCTTTTTTGGAATATGACGGGTGATCATCTTGTACTGGGAATTTTTACTGACTTAACGCATTTTATCATACCGGTTATATTTATTGGTCTTGGTTTATTTGTTTCTTTCTTGCAGGCGTTTATATTTACGATTCTTTCATCAATTTATATATCACTGTCTATCACACACGAACATTAAAAACAAAATTATAATAATAGGAGGAGGTAAGCATGAATAAGTTATTTGCCTTTATGAGTGTTATGGTTTTAGCTGTTTTAGCTATGATAGCTCCAGATGTCTTTGCAGAAGGTGGCGAAGCTGTTGTAGAAGCTGGACAAGCTATAGTAACAGCTGGCTCAGATGGAGGGCTAGGTAAACTAGGTCTGGCTATAGGAGCAGGTTTAGGTATAGGAATAGCCGCAGGAATCGCAGGGCTTGGGCAGGGTAGAGCTACAGCAGCAGCTTTAAGTGGTATAGCAAGAAATCCGGGTGCAGCTTCAAAGATTCAGACACCTATGATTATTGGGCTTGCTCTTATTGAGTCCCTTGTTATTTACGCTTTGGCTATCACATTTTTACTTCAATCAAAAATTTAAGCACCTAATAACTCAGGGGAGTACCAGCATGTGCTCCCCTAAATTTCTACTACGCGAGGTATTCTATTATAGAATAGTAGTGTTATATTAAATCATGAGACCTATTAATCTAATCTCTCTGTTGTTTATCGTATTAATATTTTCTTCCTGCTATTCAAGGGGAAAGTTTGGGCAAAGTTCGGAATTGCTCAAGGAATCAACGGAGAGGTATTATCAGGTACTTAAGTGGAAATATTATGATAGATCAAAGAAGTTTATAGATATCGAAGACAGATCTGCATATGAAGATTTTGTTTTGAGGTTGGAAGATAATCTCAATATCACTAGTTATGAGATAAGAGAATATATATTTTCTGAAGATGGGAAACAATGTGATGTAAAAATTGTACTGACCTACTATAAATATCCCTCTATATCTGAAAAAAGAGAAGTACTTTATGAAAAGTGGATAGAAAGAGGGAGTACCTGGTATGTAAAACCAGACTTCACAACTGATTTTTACCAGTGATTACTCAGTTAAAGAAAAATTTGCTTTCACAAAATCAATAGCCTGATTTTTTTCTGTTAAGTTTCCCTCAAGCTGCATTTCTTCAACACTATTTAGAATTTCAGAAAATATTGGTCCCGGTTTAAAACCCAACATTATAAGATCACTGCCTTTTATCAGTGGTATGGGCTTAATTTCTTCTTCACTAAACTCTGAAAGTTTATTTTTGGTAAATTCATACGCACCCATCATTCCATGACTTGCCTGGCAGTCTGCTAAATGCAGGGCCATATGGTCATCAAAAAAGTCCATTGCTACAAAACGTTTAAAAGTGCTATCTCTCATTTGGAATACATCTTTAAATTTTAGGTGTTCTCTAATGAGGGAAGCAATTCTTTCAATTTGTTTGTTTGATAGCTTCAGTTTCCTGCAAATTTTCTTTGACATCGATGCGCCTATCCTGTCATGACCATTAAACCTTATTCTGTCGGCAACTGTATATGTAGGCGGCTTTCCGACATCATGAAGCAAACCGGCAAGAGCAAGTTCTGCGCCTACTTGTCCGCTGCAGTTTTTAAACATTTTATCGAGCACAAGACATGTATGTACAAAAACATCTCCTTCTGGATGAAACTGCGGAGGTTGTGCGACCCCTTTCATAATTTCAACGTCAGGGAGAATTTGCTTTAACAAGCCATAATCACTCAGCATAGAAAGCCCTTTGCCGGGATTTTTCTGTGTTATGATCGAAATGAGCTCATCCCTTATCCTTTCTGAGCTAACCTGTACAATTTCTTTTGCTAGCTGCTTTAAGGCATTTTTAGTAGGTTTTTCAATCTCATAGTCGAGTCTTGAAGAAAATCTTATAGCCCGCATCATTCTGAGCTTATCTTCTTTAAATCTATTGTAAGGATCACCTATGGTTTTAACTACCTTTTTTTCGATGTCAGAGAGCCCATCTACATAATCGATTACCTGCTCAGATATTGGATCATACAGCATTCCATTAATTGTAAAATCTCTTCTTGTTACATCTTCTGATTCTTCACCACTGTATTGCACCTTATCAGGATGTCTTCCATCTGAATAATTCTCTTCTATTCTAAAAGTGGCTACTTCAAATTTTAGCCCGCCTACAAGGACGATTATTACCCCAAAGCTAGCCCCGACCTCAACTGTATTTTGAAAATAGCTGCAAACTTCATCGGGAGTTGCGCTGGTTGTTATATCATATTCTTTTGGTTCAATGCCAAGTAGGGTATCTCTAACCGAACCTCCGACTATAAACGCTTTTTTTCCTTTAGAGTGCAGTAGCTCAACAATATTCTTTGCATGTCTATAGATTTTACTTTTATGGGGTTTTAAATTAATAATTTTTTTCATTTTTTCATAATATTAGGTAATAATATATGTCTTTTTTATAATTTACCTGATATGTCTTAATTTTTTGAATGAATTATTATGAATAATACCAGAACTATCCCGGAACTTGTCGGAAGTTTAATAAAAAAATATAAAAGCAAACTGTTACTGCAGCGCCGTGATGGATGGAGCTGGAAACAGATAACATGGCTTGATTTTGACAGTGAGGTCAAAAACATGGCTTCTTTTCTACTGAGCCTCGGCTTTAAATCAGGTGATAGTGCGCTTGTAATATCCTCTAATAGTAATGAATGTTTTATTAGTGAACTTGCGGTTTATTCATTGGGGGGGAGGATAATCCCTTTTAGTGACTACAACACATTTTTAGAGTACAACGAAGCTGTCTGTTCTGCTAAACCAAAATTCATATTTGCCCAGAATGATGAATTTATTAAAGAAATTAAAAATAACAAGAAGTTGGTGAAACATGCCAAAAGGATTTTTATCTTTGATGATTCCAAACTTGGGGATAATGAGAAAGTAGTTCCATACAAAGCTGCTATTAAATTTGGCCAGATAAAGAAAAAGGAACTTACGGATAAACTCAAAAACATTTCAGAGCAAATAGGGCCGGAACAAAAAGCTTTAACCATTTACACTAAAAATGGAGATGATGTACAAGGAAATGATTTTGATCATAAAAAAATTGTTGAGTTATTAAGCGGGGCACATGACAGGCTGAAATTTATATCTTCCGAGGATCAATCTTACTGTTACCTGCTCTCTTCTAATTTGTTTGAGAAGTTAATTAATATTTCAGCAATCAGTCTTGGTATACGTATTATAATAGCAGAAGATATGAACTGTTTTTATGAAGATATTCTGGAGGCAAAGCCTACAATACTTATTGAATCAAAGGCGGGCATTGAGCAAGTCTACAGTAAGTTAAATGGCAACAATTTAAAAGACATGCTGGGGGGTAGGGTTCGGTATTTGATTACAGATGAGCAGCCGGCCGGTGATATCAAAGATGCCTTTAAGAAGGCTAATATAAGTATTATTGCTATTTCACAATTTGCAAATCCAAATTAATCTAAAGTTTCTTGCACTTTACATCTTGCGCTTCCTTTAAGAAACTTTATCAAAAGCTCATCTTCTTTCTTTAGATTCTTGGAATCTTTAATAACTATTTTTTTGGGCAATTTTTGAGTGATGCTGTATCCTCTGTCTAAAACTTTCAGTGGGCTCAGTGCATCTAACCTTGCAGAAATAGAACCGAGCTCTAAAGCTGTACTTTCCATTTTGTACCGAAGAGTTCTATTTAGATCGTCGTATAAATTTTCAAGCTCTTTATTCCATGTTTGCTGAAAACCAGTAAGTGACGAAAAAAGCCTGCTCTTAATCTCATCTAAGGTATAAATCAGGTCATCTTTTTCTCTAACTGCAATTTCTGCTGCCATAGAAGGGGTGGCTGCCCTTACATCTGCAACTAAATCTGTTAGTGTTATATCAATTTCATGCCCGACTGCTGAGATAACGGGAACAGGTGACTTTACGATAGCCCTTACTACCACTTCTTCATTAAACACCATTAGATCTTCTTTTGAGCCTCCGCCTCTTGTTATAATTATCTCGTCCACATCTTTTTCTTTATATAAAATCTTCAGAGCACTGACAATATCAGTAGCAGCTTCTTTTCCCTGTACTCTTGCAGGTGAAATTATTATATGCAGACCGGGGAATCGCCTATCAAGTATTTTTAGTATATCTTTTATAGCCGCTCCGGTTGGAGAGGTTACAATACCTATGGTGCTTGGTAAAAAAGGTAGCTCTCTTTTTCTGCTCTCATCAAACAGCCCTTCTGAAAATAACTTTTCTTTGAGCTGTTCTAATGCAAGAGCCTGAGCGCCTATTCCTTTTGGTTCGATGTATCTTACGTTTATCTGATAAGATCCCTGCTTTTCATAAACACTAACTTGCCCGCAGCAAATAACTTCCATTCCATTTTCGGGATTAAATTTAATATATTGATTTGCCCATTTAAAACAAACGGCAGATATCTGTGTGTTTTCGTCTTTTAGAGAAAAATACCAGTGTCCGCTGGAATAATTTCCTCTAAAATTTGAGATTTCTCCTACAATCCAAACAAACTCAAGGCCAAATTCATCTTCGATAGACGTTTTAATCCTTTCGTTTATTTGGGAAACCGTAAGTATATCTCCGGATATGAGTCCCCTGAATGAAGGAAATTTTTCCATGAATTATTTTGTTAAAATTAAAATCTGATCTATAAAATCAGGGTATTTTTCTAACAAGTCTTTTCTTTTGCCAATCTCAAAATCATCAAATTCAAAACCCGGGGTAATTGTAGTTCCCATAAGTGCGAACTTGCCGCCCTTTTTTAAACTCATTCCCTGCCAAATTTGTCTGAAAACTAAAATCTGGACATGTTCACCATGCAATATGTCAGTGCCCAGTGTAAGTATCTTACCTGTAGAATCAGCAAAAAGCTGAAGCATTTCTACAGGATCGCCTAAATAAAAATGAAACATCTCATCGGAATTCACTCTGTGCATTAGTGATTTTGTTTCAGGAGTGAGTAAATAATAGATTGCTGTTCCATAGCTTCTACTACCCGAATATCTTGTTGGCAGTACATCCTTTGGAATTATTTCATTTGAGCGATACGTTTCATTATAATAACCTCCTTCTTCGGGAAGGGGTCGTAGATCAAACATTTCAATAATCTTTTGGGCATCAAGCATAGCAAAGTATAATCAAATTGTGATTTTCCTTTTGAAACTTAGATATTACATTAAAATTTAATTTTAATAAAAAGTCTTATGAGTAAAAAACTTTTGGTAATTGGGGGCAGTGGAGAACTGGGATATCAAATCATTAGGAATTCAGATAGCTGGAAGACTTTTTCAACTTATCATTCAAACAATTTGGAACTGAAAAATTTGAAATCTTTTAAGCTAGACATAAGAAATAAGGATGAAGTCGAAGATTTAATAACCAAATTAAAACCTCATGTGGTTATCAATTGTGCAGTTAGTGATCGTTCAATCAAAAATATCGCAAACGAAGATGATAAAAAAATAGCTATAGTTAAGGGAGCACTCAATATTGCTCGTTCATGTAATAAGATAGGCTGCAGATCTGTTTTTATTTCAACCGATCTTGTTTTTGATGGAAAAAAAGGAAATTACACGGAGTCTGACACTCCCAATCCATTAATGTCTTATGGAAGGTATAAAGCTCAAATGGAAAGGGAGTTGTTAGGGTTAGACTATGACCTGGTAATTGTTAGAACCTCTTTGATTATTACTTTAGAACCAATGGGTCATCAGGTGTGGTGGATAGTTAATTCTCTGAATAATAATCAAGCTCTTAATCTTTTTGTTGATGAATATAGATCGCCAATATATGGAGAAGATTTAGCAAAAGCTATTTTGGAATTAACTGAATTAGATTTTAAAGGAGTAATAAATGTTGGAGGACCTGAGGTACTTAATCGCTTTGAATTGGCAAAGAAAATAGCAAACCATTTCAAACTTGATACAAATTTGTTAAAGCCAGTCAAAGCGGGACAGTTAGATGTTAAAAGGCCTCTGAACTGCACACTTGATAGTACTCTTGCAAAAAATATGTTAGATGCCCATTTAAAACCCATTAGTGAAATATTTATTTAATATTTATAGGAGCAATGCACTCCGGCCCCTCATTATTTGCATTGTTAACAAAAGTTGAAATCTCATAAGCTTCCATATTCTCTGATGAACAGGGCTTTAAAAGAGAAACTAATTCATCAGGGTTCTGATTATTAGGATCAAGCCATGTTTGTTCATCTTCTTTGCTGAGAATAACGGCCATTCGGTCATGAATAGGTTCAATAAGCTCATTTGGAGTTGTGGTTATTATTGCAAAAGTAGTTAAATTTCCACCGTCTTTATTCCATGTGTCCCAAAGTCCTGCGAATCCAAAAAACTGATCGTTTCTGGGTTTAATATGATATGGAATTTTAGTTTTCTTATCTACTTTTTTCCATTCATAGAATCCGCTGCATGGCACGATACACCTTCGTTTCCTTAGAGAGTTTTTAAAGTCAGGTTTTTGTGCAACGGTTTCAGCTCTAGCATTTATCATCTGAAATCCAATTAGCGGATCGTTAGACCACTGTGGTACTAAACCCCATCTCATGATTACACACTTTCTTTTATCCTCATCTTTGATAATCACAGGTACATTTTGACCAGGAGCTATATTGTATTTTGGTTCGTATGAAGTGGGTTCAGATTCTATCTGGAACCTTTCAGCAAGAGTTTGTAAATCGTGATATAAAGCAAATCGTTCAGGCATTTTGAAATTATAACTATAATATCTCAGGTTAATAAAACAAATATAGGTAGTTAATCAAACTCGCAATCATTTATTGAAAAATTGATTATTCTTCTGCCTTGCTTGGGCATGTTCAATCATATGCATAATTAAGTCTGCAATCGTTTTTAGAACGAGAAACAAGATCAATGCCCATGATGAACCTTTTCCAAAACTGCTGCCTATTATGATAGTTAAATGCATTGGTATTATACGCAGATAGGGAAAGAACATAATAGTTCCGATATTTGGTACCCTGTTCATGTCCCTTTCTCTGTTATGAAAATAGGAAAATCTGTGATTAAAAAAGAATATTACTACACATAAGAGAATAAAAATTAGTGTGTTGCTGGAAAATGAATGTCTTTGATCAAATAAAAAAACAGAATAAACTAAATGAAAAAATCCATAGTGAATTGCAAAGAACGTGGCAGTTGTCTTTTGTGTTTTTTTCGTTGGTTTAACGGGTTGGTCATTGATATGGAATCCGGATGTTGAAAACTCTTTAAGATCCAAAATTCTTTTCCGGTTGAAATATCCTATTATTACGCCCTGACCCCAGTAAATCCACATAATCTCCGATAGGTCCCACCTTTCATAAACAGCAAGAACGATTGTTATCAGGTTCGAAATTGTTTGCCGAGGTCCATGATTTTAAAATTATTAAGTTATATTAATAAAATACAAATAAGTATAAAGCACAAATCAATCTATAAAATTAAGAGGATTCCAAAATGAAGATCGGATTTATTCAATTTTCCCCAAAGCTTGGTGATATAGATGCTAATATAAAAAAGATCGAGAGTTTTGCAGATCAGTTTA
>Ga0209980_10000293_pt1 | contig 26650 bp, 25 predicted proteins | sample CR02metaG_FD_183611 | JGI IMG/M metagenome (GOLD analysis project Ga0209980, IMG submission 183611) | Deep subsurface microbial communities from Mariana Trench to uncover new lineages of life (NeLLi) - CR02 metaG (SPAdes) (version 2) | ecosystem: Environmental > Aquatic > Marine > Ocean trench...
AACGGTTTGTCATACAGCCGCCTGATCGACGGATTGAATAAATCTGATATCGATGTTGATCGTAAAATTCTTGCAGATCTGGCAGTTGCTGATAAAGCAGCATTTTCAGAGCTTGCTACTCTGGCAAAATCCAGCCTCACAGTTTGAGCACCAATAAAGTCATTAAGTTTGTGGGGGAAAGTTAACTTTCCCCTTTTTTATGTACAGGACGTACGGTATGCCGCGAGTGCAAGGACGATATACAGGACGTATTAGTGTCGCGAGAGGACAGGAGTCCGTAGCGACTGCACATGAGTGGCGGTGTACGGGTTGTACTGGCAGAAAATTGCTCGGTAATTGCTCCTGCATTACTCTACCGCCTACATCCGTGTAGGCGTCCTGCATTTTCTGCACTTCCGCCACACCCCACAAGGGGATACCGAGGTCCATGGCGGTCGTATGCCACGGGCATAAGTATCTACATTAGTGGCGTTTACATTGGCATTACTTTGTAGCTTATACGTGCTGTTAACTATATTCTGAATAACAATGAGCGAATTAACTCAAATCATTGGACAGGCAAAAGCCGATATAGAAGCGGCAACTAATGTTGCTGATCTTGATCGGGTGCGTGTCGCCTATCTTGGAAAAAAAGGTAGCCTCACAGAGCATCTTAAGCAGTTAGGGAAGCTTCCCGCTGAAGAGCGGCCTCAAGCCGGTCAGGCAATCAATGATGCGAAGAATATCCTTCAGGAAGCAATCAACGACCGCCGTGAATTTCTGGATAATGAACGTATCAACACAAGGGTTGCCGGAGAGAAGGTAGATGTTACCTTACCTGGACGTGGAGAAGACACCGGCAGTTTACATCCCATCACACAAACGATAGAAAGAATAGAATCATTATTTTCCCAAATGGGCTTTGAAGTTGCAGAAGGACCAGAAGTAGAAGATGACTTCCATAATTTTGAGGCTTTGAACATCCCAGCTCATCACCCTGCGCGTGCGATGCACGATACGTTCTACTTTGATGAAAATACATTATTAAGAACGCACACTTCTTCGGTGCAAATCAGGTTTATGAAAGAGCATAAACCTCCGGTGAGATTCATTGCTCCCGGGAGAGTGTATCGTCATGACTCCGATATGACCCATACACCCATGTTTCATCAGGTGGAAGGTCTGATGATTGATGAAGGGATCAACTTTGCCGAGCTCAAGGGCTTGATGATTAATTTTCTTGAGCACTTTTTTGAAAAAAAACTGGAAGTTCGTTTCAGGCCTTCTTATTTCCCGTTTACTGAGCCCTCAGCAGAAGTAGATATCATGGGCGAGAACGGCTGGTTGGAAGTATTGGGTTGTGGCATGGTCCATCCGAAAGTGTTGGCAAATGTAGGTGTAGATAGCGAAAAATATAATGGAATCGCTTTCGGAATGGGGGTTGAACGTTTGGCCATGTTAAGACACGGTATAGATGATCTTCGAATCTTCTTTGAAAATGACATGCGTTTTCTTGAACAATTTAAGTAACAGACTAGATCATGAAGATAAGCGAGCAATGGTTACGTGAATGGGTAAATCCTGATATTGATATTCAGCAGTTAGCTGAACAGTTGACCATGGTCGGCCTGGAAGTTGAAGAGCTTACATCTGCATCTCCTGGCTTTTCAGGTGTTGTCACTGCCAGAGTAGACGCCGTTGAAAAGCATCCTGATGCAGACAAATTAAAGATATGCCATGTTAATACAGGATCGGAACAAAGCCTTGTTATTGTTTGTGGTGCGGACAATGTACGCGTTGGGCTTTCTGTTGCCTTGGCGCCTGTTGGTGCTGTATTGCCAGGGAATATCACAATCAAACCCAGTGACTTAAAAGGTATTACCTCTGAAGGCATGCTGTGTTCCGCCAGGGAATTGGGTCTGGCAGAAGAATCAGAGGGTTTGATGGAGTTACCCAACGATCTGGGTCTGGGTGAAGATCTGCAAGAAATTCTTTCATTAGATGACCAGATCATAGAGCTATCAATAACACCGAACCGTGGCGATTGTTTGAGTATCTCCGGTGTCGCACGTGAATTGTCCGTTATCAATGATTGTGAAATTAAGGCAAACGTCACAGAGGCTGTGGGACAAAAGAATCAACAAGCGAGTGAACAGGTGAGCAATCAGGTCAGGGACGTGGTCGTAGATGAACCTGCTGCTTGTCCAAGGTATGTTGGGCAAGTTATCGAAGATGTAGATGTTTCTGGCTTATCTCCGCTCTGGTTAACAGAAAAATTGCGTCGCTGTGGTTTGCGAAGTATTAACCCTGTCGTCGATGTCACCAATTTTGTCATGCTCGAACTTGGTCAGCCCACGCATGCATTTGATAATGATAAGTTACAGGGCGCCATTTGCATTAGATATGCAAAACCAGGTGAAAAACTCGAATTACTGGGTGGTCAGGAATGTACCCTGTCCACAGAAACATTAACTATAGCGGATGACAAGGGTGTTTTGGCAATGGCTGGCATTATGGGCGGTCAACAGAGTGCCGTTATTGGAAACACAACAAATATTTTTCTGGAAAGTGCATTCTTTTCACCTCGTACTATTTTAGGCAAGGCAAGACAATACGGCCTGCATACAGATTCCTCCCATCGATTCGAGCGTGGTGTTGATTTTGAAATTCAGAGAAAGTCCATCGAAAGGGCAGGACAGTTAATTGTTGATATTTGTGGGGGGAAGCCCGGTCCGATCATCGAGAGGGTATCAGAGGATGATTTACCGACTTTGAACTGGGTTAAATTACGGCGTGCTCAGGTTGAGCGTTTGTTGGGTATCACGCTGGCAGACAAAGATATCGTCAGGATTCTGTCCAGCTTGGGTTTCCGGCTTGAGTCGAATGAAACTGGATGGTTAGTGACGGCATCATCGTTTCGATTTGATATTGAAATTGAAGCAGATTTAATAGAAGAAATAGCCCGCATTTATGGCTATAACAACATCAAAACACAATTACCACTAGCTCATCTACAGCTCCACAAAGATAATGAAATGCATAGTCACACAAAGAAAATGCGTCAATTATTGGTCAATAGAGGCTTTCAGGAGGTAATTACCTATAGTTTTGTGGACGCCGAGATGCAGGATATCTTGAACCCAGGTGTTACTGCATTGCCGCTGACGAACCCAATTGCATCTGAATTATCCGTCATGAGAACCAGTTTGTTGCCCGGATTGGTGGGTGCGTTACGCTTTAACCAGAAGAGGCAACAGCAAAGAATTCGATTATTTGAAACCGGCTTAATATTCCAATATGATAATAATCTAACTCAGATAGCAGCGTTTGCAGGGGTGATTACTGGAAATATCAATAAAAGTCATTGGGATATAAAAGATAGATCATGTGATTTATTTGATTTAAAGAAGAATATTGAAGCACTTTTTGAGCTAAATGGTGATGAAATCGGTGTGGATTTCAGTCAGATTGAGCACCCCGCCCTGCACCCAGGTCAGTCAGCAAAAATAATATATGAAAATCAACAGGTTGGCTTAATTGGCGCCTTGCATCCCTCAATTCAAAAGGTATTGGGGCTAAGCAAAGAAGTATTTGTCTTTGAATTAGAACTTAGAAACATTTCGAGGCAGATAACGGCAAAATATAAGAAGATATCGAAATATCCGTCGATACGTCGTGATCTTTCAATCACCGTTGCTGAAGAGGTTTCTATCGCTGAAATTATATATTTAATCAGCAAAACAGCGTCTGATGTGCTATATAACCTAGAGTTGTTTGATGTATATCGCGGGGAAGCTATTGATTTAGGGAAAAAAAGTCTCGCTTTAGGCTTGACCTTTCAGCGAACTTCTAGCACTCTTACAGACGATGAGGTAGAGTCAGCAGTGGGGAGAATTCTGGAAAACCTCCGTAAGGAATTTGGAGCATTACTGAGAGAATAATAAAGAATGGCACTGACGAAAGCGGATATGGCAGAGCGTCTGTATGACGAGCTAGGCCTGAACAAACGGGAAGCGAAGGAACTGGTCGAAATGTTTTTCGAAGAGGTTCGGGGCGCACTTGAATCGGGAAGTCAGGTCAAACTCTCGGGATTTGGAAATTTCGATTTACGACACAAAAATCAACGTCCGGGACGAAATCCCAAAACGGGAGAAGAAATCCCTATTAGTGCACGGCGTGTAGTGACATTCCGTCCAGGACAAAAACTTAAGTCACGGGTAGAGGCATATGCTGGAAGCGTCCAACAATAGAGAATTACCTGTAATTCCGGGGAAACGCTATTTCACCATCGGTGAAGTGAGCGAATTGTGTGCAGTGAAACCACATGTATTGAGGTATTGGGAGCAGGAATTTCCTCAGTTGAAGCCTCTGAAAAGACGTGGAAACAGACGTTATTACCAAAGACATGATGTCATTCTCATCAGGCAAATCAGAAGTTTGTTGTATGAGCAAGGTTTTACAATTGGCGGGGCACGCCAAAGGTTGTCAGGTGATGATGCCAAAGATGATTCTAATCAAAGCCAGCAAATTGTGAGACAGCTTCGAATAGAGTTGGAAGAAGTGTTAGATCTGCTTAGAAGATAGCTCTTTAAAACCTTCTTTCGAATAAATAATAGGCTTCCGATCTTTCAACTTTACACCATTCTGGTTCATACTACTCCTGTTCATAATTTTGGTTTACCGGTAATTTTCACATCGGGGCGTAGCGCAGCCTGGTAGCGCACCGGCATGGGGTGCCGGTGGTCGGAGGTTCGAATCCTCTCGCCCCGACCAGATAATCGTCAATTGCTTTTGTCACTTGTTAATTCCAATCAACACTAAATGATAATTACTCCTCACCCCGTCTTACATCAGTTAGAATATGTACTTAAAAGACAAGGGATAGTTGTTATCATTTAAACCTGAATAACCAATGAATGAAATATAAGGCGATAATCTTATATTGTTCCTTCCTTGTCTTGTTTTCCTGTGCTGAGGAGGTTGACCCGAGGCTCTCTTTTGAAAAGGGGGATTACGCAAAAGCGTTTCCAATTTGGAAGGTCAGAGCTGAACAGGATGATCACGACGCACAAAATTTTCTTGGTATACATTACCTGCTTGGATTAGGCGTAAAACGGAATTATGTATTGGCAAAGAAATGGTATGAAAAAGCTGCCAAAAGTGGTCACCCTGATGCACAGAGAAATTTGGGAGTTATGTATGAATCAGGTCATGGCCTGACCAGAGACTTCGAGAATGCGTATATATGGCTTTATGCTGCGCATAGACAAGGACATCCACGGGCAGCGGCTACTTTACAATCTTTGGTTTCAAAGCTTTCCCCAAATAATAAAATGATCCTAAGAAAAAAAGCGAGAGAATATATCGTGGAAGACGTACTAGGACCGGATGCAGGTGATTTTTGAACTTATTAGATCGACTTGAGGTAACGGTATGTGTGGAATAGTTGGCGCAGTTGCGCAAAGGGACGTAACACCAATTCTGCTTGAAGGATTAAAACGTCTGGAATATAGAGGCTATGATTCTGCTGGAATCGTTGTGCTGGATAAAAGTGCCAAACTTCAGAGAGTCAGGGTTGCAGGAAAGATTAAAGATCTTGAACAGGCAATAAATAGAACTCAATTGTTGGGCCAGACAGGAATTGCCCATACACGCTGGGCAACGCATGGCAAACCATCAACTGAGAATGCCCATCCTCATATTTGTCGTGATCAGATTGCATTAGTCCATAACGGTATCATCGAAAACCACGAAAAACTCAGAGAACAGCAAAAAAATCTTGGATACGAATTTACATCAGATACTGATAGTGAAGTCATCGTCAATCAAATTTACCATTACCTTAAAAAAGATGAAGATCTGCTATCCGCAGTCGAGAAAACAACCACCATACTTGAAGGTGCCTATGCGCTGGGCGTTGTTAATCGTGGTGAACCTGATCGTATTATTGCGACTCGAAGCGGCAGTCCTTTGGTGATTGGAGTTGGCATTGGTGAGCATTTCATTGCGTCAGATGTATTTGCTTTATTACCTGTTACGCGACAATTTATCTTCCTTGAGGAAGGGGACATTGCAGACATCAGACGAGATAGTCTTACCATTTACGACAAGAATCAGAACGTGGTTCGGCGGCCGGTCAGACTATCTGAATTAGGTTCAGATGTTGCTGATAAGGCAGGTTTTCGCCATTACATGTTGAAAGAAATATTTGAACAGCCAACAGCCATCGCTAATACTCTGGAAGGGAGGTTGGATAAAGGCTTGCTCGTTGAAGATATGTTTGGTCATGCAGCGAGTAATATCTTCAATACAGTAGACGCCATTCAAATAGTTGCTTGTGGAACCAGTTATCATGCCGGTCTGGTTGCAAAATACTGGGTGGAAGATATTGCACGTATCCCATGCCAGGTAGAAGTCGCCAGTGAATTTCGATACAGGGACATCTTCGTTCCGAAAAATACATTGTTTGTGACAATTTCACAATCTGGAGAAACGGCCGATACATTGGCTGCCTTGAAAAAGGCGAAAGAATCTGGTTTCGTAAGTACCTTGACCATATGTAATGTCGCAGAAAGTTCGATGACGCGGGAGTCTGAATTGGTCTTCTTGACAAGGGCCGGTGCAGAAATAGGAGTCGCTTCAACAAAAGCATTTACGACACAATTGGTTTCTCTGCTTTTATTGATTCTGACTATCGCAAGACGACATGGCATGGAATCTAAAATTGAAAAAGAGATTATTTTACAACTTGAAAGTTTGCCCGGAAAAATAAACTCAGTACTTGAACTGAATGATCAAATCAGGGATTTGGCAAATCAGTTTGCCAGTAAAAACCATGCGCTTTATTTAGGAAGAGGGACGATGTTGCCAGTCGCGATGGAAGGTGCACTTAAACTAAAGGAAATATCCTATATTCATGCAGAAGCATATCCTGCAGGTGAATTGAAACATGGTCCTTTGGCACTTGTGGATGATGAAATGCCAGTTATCGCTGTGGCACCCAACAACGCGCTTTTGGAGAAATTGAAATCAAATTTGTACGAAGTCAGAGCCAGGGGCGGGAAACTCTATGTCATTACTGATACAAGTGCGAGGATTGATTCTGATGTTGATATTGAGTTGCTAAAAATATCTCCGGTCAACGAATATATGTCACCCATTGTCTACACAGTGCCCTTACAATTGCTTTCCTATCATGTTGCAGTGCTGAAAGGGGCAGATGTCGATCAGCCCAGGAACCTGGCTAAATCTGTTACAGTGGAGTAACAATAGTTTTCGATTTCTACATGTTTAGTATTGCGAGCGGTGTGAATTAAATGAACAAGCAATATCGTCTATTGGTCATTGATGATGAACAGGATATTCTTTCCTTACTTGAAACCCTGTTAAAAAAGGAAGGATATGACGTGGAAACAGCAACGTCAGGTGAAGAAGCACTCGCTAAAATGGAGGTCAATATCCCGGACCTGGTGATTACCAGATTTATTTCTGGGTGGCATGAATGGGATGCAGCTCATGGAGAGTATACATAGTAAAACACCTTTGCTTCCGGTCATCATATTAAGTGGGCAAGCTCAAATCAGGGATGCAGTTAAAGCCACACACATGGGTAGTGCAGCTTTTCTTACCAAGCCCATTGAGAAAGATAAACTCTCTGGGCAAGTCAGACACACATTAAATGTATCTGCCGATGGCAGAAAAAATAGTGGGTTTGCAGAAGGCATCATCTATAGAAGCAATATCATGGCGGAGTTGGTTGATCTGTCTATGGCTGTTGCGGCAACCAGTGTGACTGTGTTTATCAGTGGCGAGACAGGTACGGGCAAAGAAATATTTGCCAAGGCTATTCATGAAGGCAGTGAGCGTAGTGAAGCCCCGTTTATTGGCGTCAATTGCGGGGCCATTCCTGAACAGTTACTGGAATCTGAATTGTTTGGACATGAAAAAGAGGCTTTTACGGGTGCTGCAACAAGACACGAGGGCCTATTTCAAGCAGCTAACGGAGGCACATTATTTCTGGATGAAATTGGTGATATGCCATTATCCTTGCAAGTGAAGTTATTAAGAGTGTTACAGGATATGGAAGTACGTCCTGTCGGTTCAACAAAAACTTATCCTATCGATGTACGTATTATTTCAGCATCACACAGAGATTTGGATGAAATGGTCAATTCGGGTGAGTTTAGATCAGACCTTTACTACCGGTTGAAGGTTGTTCCATTGGCAATGCCAAAACTCTCAGAACGACGCGAGGATATTCCATTATTGGCTGATCACTTTTTAGAGCAACATGCTCAGGCAAATAATAAAAAGAAGAAACACCTGTCACCTGAATCTCTGGATTATTTAATGGCAGCCGAGTGGCCCGGTAACATCAGATAATTAAATAATGTCATTGAATTGTGTGCAACCTTGGGTAAGACAAAGACAATCGCTTTAAGCCTGATTAAAATGGGATGTCAGGACAGGTCAAAGCAGATGAAAACCATGAAAGAGGCCAAAATGGAGTTTGAAAAAAATTATTTGATTGGTATATTGAATATGTCTAGTGGTCATGTCACGAACGCTGCAAAAATTGCAGGAAGGAATCGCACCGAGTTCTATAAATTATTAAAATTGAATAATATTGAACCGGACAAATTTTGCAGCAAGAGTAAAACATAAAAATTCATATCGACACGTTAAGGGTATTATGAAATGAGTGAAGAAAAAATAGTCGTTCATATAGATATTGATCTTGAAGATCTTATCCCCGGATTCCTGGATAATCGTCAGAAAGATATACGAAATCTTGAGAGTGCGTTACAAGAAAATGATTTTGAGACATTAAGGTCAATTGGTCACAACTTGAAAGGTGTGGGTGGCGGTTATGGTTTCTCTGGTATAACCGAAATGGGTGCGGAAATTGAGAAGGGCGCCAAGGCAAGTGACCCGGAGAGCGTCAGCGACAATGTCAAAAAATTGTCGCATTACCTATCTAGTGTGGAAATTATATACGATGAAGTATAGGTTTAAACAATGCCTAATAACCTGAACAAGCAGACATCAAGATGGTTGATCTATGCTGTCGCTTTACTTTCGGGTCTTACACTGGGACTCACACTGGTTTTTATCGCATGGAATAGCGCGTTAGAAGAGAACAAAAGAAGTTTTACCTTTGAGTCTTCCAAGATAAGAGAATCTGTTGCACATAATGTCCAGGTAAGTAATGATATAATTAACAGCTTTGCAACGTTCATTGATGCAAATAAGATACTCGATGATCAAGTATTTCAACCGATGGCGAAAGGGATACTCGATCAACAACCTTTTATAGAAGGTATCCTTTATTACACCTTAATTAAGATCGCAGACCAGTCAACCTACAATTTCTCTCTAGAGAGTAAATATTACAGATTTCGTGATTCACAAAAAGCTATTTCAGGTCACGAGATAAGAGATATTGAGAATTATGAGACTATTCTGAAATCATTATATTTAAACGAAGGGACAGAGCCTGTTGTCTCTGTTGTGAATCTGGAGTCGGGAAAATATTACGTCTTGTTCAAAGCAATGCTCAACGAAGGCTATTCCGCAGCAATTGATGGAAAACCGGAAGATTCAATTCGAGGAATTCTTTCTTTATTGATAAGCCCGGAGAAATTAATCGGGCACTCCGGAATTCCTTATACATTGATGGTCGATTTGTATAGTGAATCATCCAGTCTGAGTGGTAGAAAATTAATTTATAGTATTTCACCGGCCAAGACTCGAAGTGGTTTTTTGGTGTCCAGTTTTAGTCATGATGCTTCAATCCAACTTCCGACTTATTTTGTTAAATTATCCATATCGAAAAATGTCTATTGGCATGATGTTAATCAGGATCTGATATATATCGCTCTACTTATTGGATTGGGTATAACGCTTTTGTTAATGTCACTGGTCAGAGCAAAAGATCTTCGTGAAAAAGAATTGAGTGACAGAAATATCGTGATTGAGTCAAGAGTAGAACTCCAAACAAGAGAATTGGCCTGGGCCAAGGATAAAGCGCTGGATGCCGCCAGGGCGAAATCAGATTTCCTGGCGAGCATGAGTCACGAAATACGCACACCACTTACAGCAATTATCGGAATGGCCGAATTACTTTCTGATACAAAACTGAATGATGATCAGAAAAAATATGTCAAGGTCTTCAGGAAAGCAGGTGACACACTGCTGAGTCTGGTTAACGATATTTTGGATCTTTCAAAAATCGAAGCAGAACAATTGGTATTGGAAAATATTCCATTTGATTTACTTGATGTACTTGAAGAGTCGGTTGAAATATATGCAATCAAGGCAGCGGAACGTGATGTTGAGTTAATCAGCAGAATTGATCCAAAGTTGGACACGAAACGGATGGGTGATCCGGCACGACTTAGACAAATTATTCTCAATCTGATTAGTAATGCAATTAAGTTTACAGAGAAAGGCCATATTGTTGTTTGGGCGCATGATTCTGACTCAGATGAACTATTGATCTCGGTCAGTGATACAGGTGTTGGTATCCCGAAAGAGAAGCAAGAAGCAATATTTGCAAGCTTCACCCAGGCTGACTCTTCAACAACACGTAAATATGGTGGCACGGGCCTGGGTCTGACGATATCCAAGCAACTGGTCGGGATGATGGGGGGACGTATCTGGGTTGAAAGTGAAGAAGGAGAAGGAAGTACATTTTCGTTTACTGTAAATTTACCGGGTAACTTATCAGCAAAAAGAGGTGATCTCCAACAAGTAGAATTACTAACGGATAAGACCGTGCTTGTGCTCGATGGAAATCAGCATAATAGAGGCAAGATCTGTAATATACTCCGGGCATTTGGTGCCGAATGTGTTGAATCTGAAGAATTATTATCATGGGATCAATTATCTAATAGCAGTGGCGGTAAACCGAAATATCAGTACATATTTCTGGAAGATAAAACCTTACGAAAATCTAGTGCTGCGGAAATCGAAGCATTCAGGCAATCAAGTCAATCAGATTCTAGTCTGAAGATTATCGCAATGCTCGGTCCGGTTTCTCTACATCAGAAAATAAGCAAGGTAAATGAATTAAAACTTGATGGTTATTTAACCAAACCAATCAAACAGTCCGAATTGCTGCGTGTTTTTTCAAGTAAGGATGAGCAAGTAGGGGAACGTGTCACAAGTGATGAACAGCCTGAATCTGAAGTAAGTGAAACGCCTGTAGAAAAGAAGCGGATATTGCTGGTTGAAGACAATGAAGATAATCGCCTGTTAGTCAAAACTTACCTGAAAAAATTGCCATACATTATCGATGAAGCAGAGAATGGTAAGATTGCGGTAGATCTGTATCGTCAGAATACCTACAACTTGATTCTAATGGATGTTCAGATGCCGGTCATGGATGGACATGAAGCAACCAGAGTAATGCGTGTATTAGAAGCTGAAAGTGGCCGTCCGACGACACCGATAATCGCTCTAACAGCTCACGCCATTAAAGAAGAGATCGACAAGTGTTTGGCCGCAGGCTGCGATACGCATGTTGGCAAGCCAATCAAGAAATCTACCCTGTTGAGTGTGATTGAGGATTTTGTGACTTAAGGGTTGCCGATACTTATTGAAGTGCCCTAATTAATCCTCGATTGAATCCTTACTTGGGCCTTTATTGAATTAAGGATGATAGCTTTTTGAAATGTTTGTGTTTTGCATCACGTAACCATTCAAACAATATAGACTCCGCATTACAGATAACCACGTTTGCCCGACTCATGCGCATTAGAGAGGCTTCATAATTTTCCCTGTGCCTGGAACAAATACCGTCAGCAGCAACAAAGACCTGGTAGCCTTTCGCAATTAACTGGATAGCCGTTTGTAATACACATACATGCGCTTCAATGCCAACAAGAATGACCTGTTTGCGTCCCGTTTCCTTCAGTTGTTGCAAAAATTTTTCAGCACCAGTACATGAGAAAGAAGTTTTTTCAAATTTTAAGGCATTATCAGGGAGTAATTCAACAATCTCTGGCTCTGTTGGGCCCAGCCCTTTGGGATACTGTTCTGTTACCAGTACCGGTATTGATAACGTATTTGCACTGTGAAGCAGGATATTAATGTTTCGCTTGAGTCTGGCCAAGACCTTAACCGGAATTGCTGCAGTAAGACGCGTTTGAATATCAATCACCACAAGACAACTGTTATTAGCATTGCAAAGATGGGCATCAATATTGAAATCAGACATGTATTATTTTCTTTTCCAGAGATTTAGATTATGATCTCTGAATTACGAGATAGTGATTAATTGCACCAGTTCAATCTCTAATTCAACCAGGCACTGATTTGCCTGAGATCGTCCGGACTCAGCGTACCGGCGGCCTGTTTCAAACGCAAACTATCCAGTAAATAATCATATTTGGCACGTGCATACTGTCGCTTTGCATTGAGAGTGGTACGTTCAGATGCAACAACATCAACGGCAGTTCGTGTGCCAACTTCAAAACCGGTTTCTGTCGCTTTAAGTGCGGTCTCACTCGAAATAAGCGCTTGTTTGAGTGCAGCAACACGACTTATCCCGGAAATGACGCCCAGATATGCCTGGCGGGTTTCTCTTTGTGCAGCACGAAAAGCTTGCTCAAGTCTCTGACGAGACTGATCATAAAGATATCTGGCTTCTTTTGATTTGGAACTGATTAGTCCACCCTGGTAAATGGGTACATTTAATTCCAGACCAACAGCTGTTGATCTGATTTTAGTGTCACCAAAACGACCGCCTGAGACATTGTATCCATGATTTGCAACCAGATCGAGGGTGGGTAAATGGCCGGCATTCTGTATATTGATTTCCTGACGCGAATTTTCCAGGTCGTGTTTTGCGGCGATAATATTCATATTCTGTGATTCTGCTGTTTTTGACCATTGTTCGATATTGTTTGGTTCCGGGCCGACAAGTGGCATTGAATCACCTAGGCTCGCCAGTTCAATAATATATTCACCCGTGATTTCACGCAGATTTTCTTTGGCATTATCAAGTAAATTTCCAGCCTGGATGTCATCTGCAGTTGCCCTGTCAAAACCTGCTTGTGCCTCATGGACATCTGTGATTGCTGTCAGCCCGACTTCAAATCGTTGATTTGCTTGTTCAAGCTGCCGGCCCAATGATTTTGTTTCAGCCTTTGTAAACTCAATATTATCCATGGCAGCCAGAACTGTAAAATAAGCTACTGCGACGCGAATGATTAATTCCTGTTGTACGGAAAGTTGCTCAGCTTCGGCCTGTTGGATGAGGCTATCTGTCTGCTTTAATGAGAGATAGCGATCCCACCTGAATATGGGTTGAGCGAGACTCAAGGTGTAACCACGGCTATTAAAATTTGCATCCCCTGATGCACCAAAACCAGCACTGCTAATCGTTTGATCATTATCAAATGTGTTGGCACTGATATTGGCAGAAGGCAATAAAAGTGCCCGCGCCTGTGGTTTCGATTCCCGGGTTGCCAGATAAGAAAAAACAGCCTGTCTGTATATCGGGTCACTTGTCTCTGCAAGTGTATATACCTCAAGCAAATCCATCGCCGTAACGTTGAAACTGAGGGATATCAATACAAAACCATGTTTAAAAAATTGGTAACGCTTGCTCAAAACCATTCCTTTACCGGGTATTGTTATTTTATGGGTCTATTGGAGTACAACTCTTGAAAATAGTTTAATCTAATATCTTTCCTAGAACTTAAATGTTTCTACCTGAGTTGCACCTTCCAATTCTGGCAGATCTGTTTCAAATAATATTTCGTTGTACCACTCATTTTCTGAAACACGCTTTATCAGCCTTGCCTCCATGGCGGGTGATTGACCAGTAATAGCAAACATGCGACCACCGATCTTCAACTGTTGCTGTAAGTGGTCTTCCAGGATAGGGACGGAACCTGTTAGCACAATCACATCGTAGGGTGAAGATTGTTGCCAACCATGAATCGCGTTTCCACATTCAAGTGTGACATTTTGGATATCATGTTGTTGAAGTTTTAGTTTGGCCTGTTCTGTAAAATCAGGGTGGATATCTATGCTATGTACATGGTGGCCTGACTTTGCCAGCAAAGCTGTCATATAGGCACAACCAGTACCGATTTCAAGAATTTCATCATCCAGTTTTATCTCAAGCGCCTGTAGTAAACGTGCTTCAACTTTGGGCGTCATGGTCACCTGGTCATGAGCGAGCGGTATCCGTACATCAGCGAGCGCAAGACGCCTGTATTCATCGGGCACGAAATCTTCACGATGAATATTGGATATAAGATCCAGGACTACCTGATTCGGGACGTTCCACGGTTTAATTTGTTGCTCAATCATATTTGAGCGGGCTTGTTCAAAATTCATCAAAATATTCTCAAAAAAGTACGTTTCAAATGGCCCATCAGAGGGTATTATATAGCCAAAGCATGAGTAGTGTAGCTAGGGGTGCCAGGCAATGGCTGAGATTCACCCTCGAACCTGATCCGGCTAGTACCGGCGTAGGAAAGCAGACATAATTTGCTCTAGCGTCAAGTGCTCATCATCATTAATAAAGAGGCAGTGTATCATGAGCGCAACCCCTAAATCCTTCCTTAACAAGAACGCCAAAGTAGACGAACAAGCGATTGAGTCGTTCCCAAATTCACAAAAAATCTATATCCAGGGAAGTCGAGATGATATTCAAGTTCCCATGCGGGAAATCAGTCAATCACCCACGCTGGTTGGAACAGAGAAGCAAGAAAATCCATCAATTGCTGTGTATGACACATCGGGGCCTTATACCGATCCAATTGTAGATATAGATATCCGCAAGGGTCTGGATCATCTCCGCAAGGCGTGGATCGATGAACGGGGCGATACTGAAGCGCTGGAACAGTTTACCTCTGAGTATGGTTGTGCCCGTATGCGATCTCAAGAACTTGAGCAGATCCGCTACGAACATACGCCATTACCCAGGCGTGCCAAATCGGGTAGCAATGTTTCGCATATGCATTATGCCAGGCAGGGAATCATTACACCTGAAATGGAATACATTGCGATTCGGGAAAATCAGAAACTGGAATCCTATAAAGAACAAGATTTACTGCATCGGCACCCGGGCATGGGCTTTGGTGCAGAAATACCAGATGTGATTACGCCTGAGTTTGTTCGTGATGAAGTGGCCAGAGGCCGAGCAATCATTCCAGCCAACATCAATCATCCTGAAATCGAACCAATGATCATCGGCCGAAATTTTCTGGTAAAGATTAATGCAAACATCGGGAATTCTGCGGTAACTTCGTCCATTGAAGAGGAAGTCGAAAAAATGACCTGGGCCATCCGTTGGGGTGCCGATACGGTCATGGATCTGTCAACCGGTAAGAATATACATGAAACCAGGGAATGGATTATTCGGAATTCTCCCGTGCCCATTGGTACCGTCCCCATTTATCAGGCGTTGGAAAAAGTCAACGGTAAAGCCGAAGACCTGACCTGGGAGTTATTCAGGGACACTTTGATAGAGCAGGCCGAGCAGGGTGTTGATTATTTCACTATTCACGCAGGCGTACGCTTATCTTATATCCCGCTCACAGCCAGGCGTACGACAGGGATTGTCTCACGCGGTGGTTCTATTATGGCTAAATGGTGTCTTTCCCATCATCAGGAAAGCTTTTTATATACCCATTTCGAAGATATCTGCGAAATCATGAAGGTTTATGATGTTGCATTTTCACTCGGTGATGGTTTACGTCCTGGTTCAATTGCAGATGCCAATGATGAAGCGCAATTTGCAGAACTTGAAACATTAGGCGAGTTGACACGTATTGCATGGGAACATGATGTGCAAGTCATGATAGAGGGTCCAGGTCATGTCCCAATGCACATGATCAAGGTAAACATGGAAAAGGAACTTAAAGATTGCCAGGAAGCGCCATTTTACACATTGGGCCCATTAACGACGGATATCGCCCCCGGTTACGATCATATTACCTCGGCGATAGGGGCAGCGATGATTGGTTGGTTCGGTACAGCCATGCTGTGTTACGTCACACCCAAGGAGCACCTCGGTTTGCCGGATAAAGATGATGTTAAAGAAGGGATTATCACCTACAAAATCGCTGCGCATGCTGCTGATCTTGGAAAAGGTCATCCCACCGCACAAATCAGGGACAATGCATTGTCAAAAGCGCGGTTTGAGTTTCGTTGGGAAGACCAATTTAATCTCAGTCTGGATCCGGACAGGTCAAGGGAATTTCACGATCAAACCCTACCAAAAGAAGGTCACAAGCTTGCACACTTTTGTTCTATGTGCGGTCCTAATTTTTGCTCCATGAAAATCACGCAGGATGTGAGGGATTATGCAAAAAACCAGGGCATTGATGATGTTCAAAAAGCGCTGGAAGATGGCATGCGTGAAAAGGCCGAAGAATTCAGAGAAAAAGGTGGAGAATTGTATAGCAAGGTTGGTTAGCCAAAATTAATTTTCTGGGTTAGTTTTCGGGGCCAGTTTTCTGAAGTGATTAGCCATCAGTCTCATGATTTCTAAATACAAAGGCCTGCTGGATCAGTCCCCCAATCCAGGACTCGCAGAATTGAGACTGGAACGGCTGCTTCAGGAAGATAGTGTTCGTCAATACCTACAAGAAAATCCGATCGAATTGGTGCGGGTTTTTATACACATTATTGCCGTATCAAATTTTCTTTTTCATTATCTTTGTCGGCAGCCCGAAGTAATAAATCTGATTGGATCGGAACAAAGCGAACTGTCCAATATTGATAAAGTGACCAATGTAGAAGGTTTGAGGTCATTGAAATATCGTGAACTCCTGAGAATTACCTCTCTGGATATCGGCAATAAGACTTCCTACGAGCACATATTATTGGCACTGAGTGATTTGGCCGATAAAATACTCATCAAGCTACTCACACTGGTTGAAGAAGACGGAGATATCAAGTGGGCAGGTAAAGAAGTACCGCTTTCCTTAATTGCGATGGGTAAATTAGGCGCGCAGGAATTGAATTATAGTTCTGATGTTGATCTGATTTGTGTGTGTGCCAACAATGAAGATATTTCCGGAGATGTAAATGAATATCATTCGGCTGTCATACAACGGATCCGCCAATTTGCCCGGAATCTTGAAGAAATCACATCCGCTGGATTTCTCTATCGTGTTGATCTGAACCTGCGACCCTGGGGAAGAAGTGCGCCACTGGTCATGTCGATAGATGACACAGAGCATTACTATGAAGCAAGTACGGAGGCCTGGGAGCGATTTGCATGGTTACGCGCCAGGTTTGTTGCTGGTTCAGAGTTATTAGGTGTAGACATGCTTGAGCGCTTACATCCGTTCAAATATCGACAGACGTTAGGTCCGGATGATCTGGAGAGGTTTATTGACATCAAGGATAAGATGGCAGCTGTCAGACGAAAAGAAGGATGCTGGAACGTCAAGATGGGCGAAGGCGGTATCCGTGACATCGAGTTTTTTATTCAGGTATTACAAATAGTCAATGCGAGACATCATCCTGGCCTACAACAAACGAACACCCTTAAAATACTCACTTGTATGGTAGAGATAGGGTTGGTAGATATCGATGAAGCAGAGAATATTCGTGAGAGTTATTTGTTTTTAAGGCGACTGGAAAATCGCTTGCAAATGATTGATGAATTACAGGTGCATGATCTTCCTGATGAAAAAGAGGAAAGACTTATCATTGTCCGATCACTGGGGTTTGCAGGCGATAGTATTGGTGTAACGCTGGAAAAATTTGATCAATATTTAAGCCGACAACGTAATGTCGCCAGAGAATGTTTCGATAAAATCCTTTTAAAAAGGACAGGAAATATAATGTTGTCTACAGGTGCCATACAGAAGGCCCTGGAAATGGCCATGGCAACTGCGTGGCATGAGGATGTTGCACGTTCAAGTATGGACCGATGGTTGGCCTTGTGTGACAAGAATCATTGGCATCAATGCCCTGAGAATCTGGATTTACTTGCAACGCTTTTCGGTGCGAGTTGGTACTTCACACGATTCGTATTTCTTCGAGGGCGTAAAATAGTAAGCATTTTTGATGATGCCCCCCCACTGGATTTTACGTCAGCATCGTTGATCGATGATTTTCTACAAGCGTTGGCAGGGGATGACCAGGAAACACAATTTGAAGCGCTCAAAATAGCTAAGAATGAAACCATGTTGGCCATTCTGTTAGCACAACTTTCGAAAACGTATAAGCAAGAGGAAATCGAAAGTGCACTTACCGCTCTTGCGGAGGCCACATTGTTTTGTGTAATTCAGATACTGGTAGGTGATGATGTTGAGGTAAAGGACAATATTGCCATTCTTGCTATGGGCAGGATGGCGGGCTATGAAATGAATTTTGGTTCAGATCTGGATCTTATATTCCTTTATTCTGGAGGTTCCCAGGAATTAGGTTTCAAGATTTCATCCTTTGTCCGCAAATTAATGCGAAATATCGGCCTATTATCACCAGCGGGATTATTGTACGAAGTAGATATGCGCTTGCGACCACATGGTAATTCAGGTGTGTTGGTCACTGGAGAACAATCTTTTATAGATTATCACAAAGGCGAACGTGAAGTCTGGGAACGTCAGATGATGACGCGCTGCCGTGTTGTCTTTGACAGTGGGAATTTCGCAAGTTCAGCACTGGCCAAAGTTACATCGTCTGTTTATCAGGAATTTGATGATAACCATCTCAGATCAGAAATTGCAAATATGCGGAAACTGGTGGTGGCTGAATTGGGGAGTCGAAGAGGAAAATATGATTTAAAAAGGGGAGAAGGCGGGATTATGGACATAGATTTCCTGACGCATTACTTACAGTTACTACATGGCTATGAAGATAAATCACTGCGTACAACAAGTACCCGTCAGGCATTGAGAAAATTAACTGAAGCAGGAAGAATAAATAAAGAAAACAGTGACTGCCTGTTAGATGCCTATGATTATTTGAAAACGATTGAAAGTCATCTGCGGGTATTTGATATGAAATCAATCAGTACCTTTTCAAAAGAGTCGGATAAAATTGCTGGTCTTGTACGTTCAATGAATTATCTGGATGACAATACCCGGGATGCAGCAAAAGCATTTTTGGATGATTACAGAAATACAGCGCAAAGTGTAAGACAGATTTTCAAGGATATTTTCAGTCTCGTTTAGGCTTATTCTTCAGAGATATTCTGATACGAAACAACCTTGTTTCGACCTTGTTTCTTCGCCAGATACATGGCTTTGTCCGCACACTCGATCAATGTTTCCGGGGAAGCATCTTTGTCTGGAGCTTTAGTACAGACACCAAAACTGGCAGTGATGATATTTGCGACCGACGAGGTACTATGTGGCAGTGCAAGGTCTACGATTGCCATGCGTATTTGTTCGGCAATTTCTTTAGCTTGTTTAGGTCCTGTGTCAGGCAGTATAATAGTGAATTCTTCTCCTCCAAATCTGGCGGCCATATCGCCGGCACGTCTGGCAGAGTCTTCAATTAAATGTGCGATTCGTATCAGACACTCGTCACCTTCCAGATGACCATGTGTGTCATTATATTCCTTGAACTTGTCTATATCACACATGATGAGAGATAAAGGGTTTAATAGCCGAGATGCACGGTACCATTCATCATAAAGTGCTTCATCGAAACGGCGACGATTATTAATACCTGTCAAACTGTCATGAGTAGATATTATTTTTAGTTCTTTAGAGATATTTTCTGCAATCTTCTTTTCATACAGTAATCTTGCTTCTGTCTGTATTCTGCTCTTTATATCCTCTTCAAGTTTTTTATTGGTTCCTATGACCTGTCGTTTTTCAGTTTCAAGTGCGGTAAGTAATTCCTGATTCTCCAATTGAAGGTACAGTGAATGTGTCGTTATTTTGTTCAGTCTCCAGGAGATAATAATCATGGTGATCAGGAACAAAAAATTAAAATAACCTAAAGCGTTAACTGTTGGATACTCCTGTGCTACAAGAAATATTCCAATCGGAGTTAACACAGGTATCGTAAACATTACATAGGAAAGGAACGAAAATGAATAAACAACTGCGGCACCTGCACACAGGCCAGCAGCGCATACCGCGACCAGGGTCAGGTAAGTAGAATCAGCGGATTTTGCCAGAAGCAGGATAAAACCACCCCAAATGATGCCAGAAATGATGACACCAAAGATATGCCATGAAAACCAGTATTCCAGATTGGATGATGCATTCTCCGAGTGTACAAAAATATGTGCAGAGTAGAGTCTCATTCCCGTAACCAATAAGAATATTGAAAGCCATGCTATCATTGAAGTAATAGTTAATTGTTCTCTGAAGACATAGGCCATTGACACGGCAAGGACTGGCGGGAACAGTAAACTGGTATGTGACTCTTGAAAGAGTATTTCCAGTCTTCTTGCTTTTATTTTTTTCTGTATAGTATTTGTCATTACTGTGTTTTGACTTTTATTCTTAATCTAATTCATAGGCTGCAATCGACAGGCCAATTTTGGCAATCATCCAATTTTATACGCAGTTTGTGACATAGTTGACATATTTTTAGTTTAAAATGTTTTGTATATCAAATATTTAATAAGTTTTCTACATGTACCCAATCAATATTCAATTACAGTTTAGTTTGATGGGTCATGGGATACGTCATTAATGTCTCAAAAAAGAGACATAATGTACGCAAAAATCGTCTAATAGATTGATCTGTTTGTGAAAAATATAACTAGGATTTTATGTGGCTTATCGAAAAACAAGTGATTGTAGCCATGAAAAATGCAGGGACAAGTTCATAGAGTTCGAAGATGCCAGCCTCTAGTTGATGCCAGACAATCACGGTTATTGCACCTGTGATAATGCCGCCAACTGCAGCTCTGAGCGTTAATTTCTTCCAGAATAGCGAGAATAGCAATACAGGGCCAAATGCAGCACCAAATCCTGCCCATGCATAGGCAACCATGCCCAGGACAGTTCCCTCCTGGTGCAATGCCATGAAACATGCCAGCAGGGCAATACAAACCACCATGATGCGTCCAATCATGATCAAATTGGCTTGAGATGCCTCTCTTTTAAAGAGGGTTTGGTATAAGTCTTCAGTGAAAGCCGTAGAGGCAACCAGTAATTGTGAGTCTGCAGTACTCATGATGGCAGCGAGGATTGCTGCCAGGCAAAATCCTGCAGGAATCGGATGAAATAGTAACTGAACAAGTTCAATAAATACTTTTTCACTGTCTGTACCTATAAGGTTTATTTCCGCAAGCGCAATACCGGAGAAGCCAATGAGCAATGCGCAGATCAGACTGACTGAGGTCCAGACAAGTGCAATATTCCGAGCACCCGGAATCATAGTTTGAGAACGAATCGCCATAAATCTCGCCAATATATGGGGTTGGCCAAAATAACCCAGTCCCCAGCCTGATAAAGAAATGATTCCAATCATGGTTAGCTTATTATTGTCTGATGTAAAAAATAAATCAGTGAGCGCAATATTTTGACTTGTCATGGCAGCCTGTGTTGCTTGCCACCCTCCTGAAAGCTCCAGTGCATAGACGGCTGTGATTACAAGTGCTAAAGACATCAATAAGCCTTGGAACAAATCAGTCCATGAAACAGCCAGAAATCCACCCATCGTTGTATAGATCAATATAGCAACTGTGCCTGCAATCACGGCCTGTTCGTATGGCAGATTAAATACAGATTCAAATAATTTACCACCTGCAACCAGTCCAGAACTAGTATAAAAAATAAAGAAAAATAAAATGAAACACGCTGCAATGGTTCTGATTGTGTGTGTGTTATCCTGAAATCTATTTTCAAGATATTCCGGTATGGTAAGGGCGTTCCCCAGTCGTTCACTTTGTAGTCGTAAACGTGGTGCAATAAGAAACCAGTTTAATGTCGTACCCAGAAATAAACCAACAGCAATCCATATAGCTTCAAATCCTGCGAGATAGGCATAACCTGGCAAACCAAGCAGCAGCCAGCCACTCATATCTGAGGCCCCTGCACTTATTGCGGTGCTCCAGTGTCCTAATTTCCTGCCGCCAAGTATATAGTCTGATAAATCATTTGTTTTTGTCCATGCAAAGATTCCTATTCCCAGCATAAGCAGCAGATAGATGGAGAAAGTGAACAATAAATAATTTTGTTCAGATAGCATTATGGCAAGGGAAAAACTTTTCTTCAGGGATGTAGTTCAGAATCTCTTCACGACAAAAATTTAACATCTCAGACTGTATTTGCGCCTTATAGCTGAACATGCCGTTTGCTTCTTCCAGCGGTGAGGCAAACAGTCGTTCATCTGGATACATTTTTTGTAATGATTTGAAATATCCTTTTGGCAGTCGGAAGCTGCCCAGAGTGACTGAATGCAACAATTCTGGGTTACATATCTGCAATGTGTCGGCGAATAATTTTCGATACTGAGATTGATACTCACTTGAATAGATTAAAGGATCGAAACGCAAGCCAATGCGCCAGCCTTTTTCCTGTAGTTTTATGATTGATATAATCCTTCGATCGACGGAGGGAGTTTTATGCTCAAGTACAGCAGCAATTTCAGCAGGTGTAAAACTCCAGGCGAGTACACAGTTTTCAAATGGCTCAGTGTTCAGGAGTGTACGAATCTGTGTGCTTTTGGTCCTGATCTCAAGCAAGGCTTTGCGGTATTTTCTGAAAACGGGTAAAAAATATTCGAGAAACTTTGTGACCGGTTCCAGGGCCAGACTGTCGCAATCGTAACCCGAAAAGAAATGTATTTCTTTATCTGTTTTTTGTATCTTATTTTTAATCTCGTTAGCAAAATCTTCGTAATTCACAAACAGTACATAATGCGCAGAACGATACATCCCCTGCAAAAAGCAATAGCGACAGTCATACAGGCAATTCATCATATGTGAAAAATAATAATTCTCTTTTGCTCCGATGCTATAGGCCTCAGGTGCAGGAAGTACAAAACCTTTATGTTTTTTTGCCAGAATGAGTGCGGGTTGTTTTTTTTGTAATCTGAAGCTTTGTGCCTTACGGTTAAAAATTTCACCATAACGCTCGCAATAGATTTGTGTAGTGTCAGGAAAACGCGCCAGTATCTCTCGTGTCCTGGAATGATTTGCAACCTGTTTTTCGATATATATGGTTTTGATCATCTGTCGTTGTCAACATTGCTCAGAAGTAGACTGGAAGCGTATCGAGTTTGTTCGTGATTTGATTGATGACGTCCTTGCCTTGTAAGGAACCATCAAGAACTTTCATCGGATTTTCATCTGGATATAAAACATGCCAACGGTTCAGGCATGATTTCAATCTATTTCGTTCTATATGTGTGAACCGCCATTGTTCAATGATTTGATCATAATAATCCGGAGACTCATTTGGACTATCCATATCTTTAGCCAGTTGACGGAGGGAGGCAATCAATTGATCAATAATTTCCAGTTTGTCCTTAAGCAAATCTGCAACGAAAGGTGCTGATATTTTATCAGCCGGATGTTGCTGATTATCTGAAATGATTTTAACCACGTGAATCAGTTCACTGGTCGCGAAACGACAGGCTGTTGCATAGAAACCCGCCGCTTCCATCTCAAAGACGGCGTCAGAAAATATAGTGTCTGAGTAATTCGATGCTGGGCGATCACAGCTTAATACTTCCATAGATTGGCAAGGGGGTGAATATAGTATTTGTGGATACCATGACTGTTGGCTGGATTGCTCTATGATTTTATGTGCGATTATAACTTCGCCAATTTCCAGATCTTTGTGACCAGCGATGCCAACATTCAGCCAAATATCCTGTTTACTGGTTTGCAGGAAGGCATGCGTGAAAGCGGTTGCAGCAGCAGCGTTGATCTTGCCAACACCAGAAATTGTCAGAGATATCTGTTTATCCTGACTCACATACAAAGGAAAGGATGTTGAATCAGAGCAATTTTTTAATCGGAAATGCGCTATCAATGATTTTGCTTCGCATTTAAGTGCACAGATGAGATGGATCATGTTGAGTCAGTCAGGATGATAAGCTCAGGGTTGTTTGCTGTATGTATCCAGCGAGTGACGGATAAAATCCTGCCACACAGAATCTGGTTGCCAGACGGCATCAATGTGCCGATGGGCATCAGCAACTGGGATCTGGCACTTTATTGTGTGATAGAGAAACATAAAGGCTGAAACGCGCCAGTTCATGGCGCAGTGGACAAATATTTTTTTATTCTCATGTTTTTCCATGTGCTTGAAAAAAAGTTTTAGGTCTTCAAGACTAGGTGAGCTGAAATCAACCGGGATATGCACATATTCCATGTTAAGTTCATTGATTATTTTACCTTCGTCCTCGATTGCGTTTGGTGAATTGCTTAAGGCCAGGTTGAATATAACTTCAAATCCTTCAGCGTGAATTTCCTTGAATTGTTCAGTTTTTGGTTGACCTGAGGTGGCGATATTTTCATCTATCCGATAAAAATTAGTGATTTGTTTCAATTTTTTATTCATCGGGGATTTACTCATCAATACTCCATCTATCAGCTTGTTATTGCTTCCCAGCTATATTTCTCCAGCAACTGCTTAAAATCATCAACATGCTCTGTATTATCGTGTTTCTCTGCCCCAGCCAGATATATATTAATTTTGCTTCTCATCATTTTAATGGCAGCATCATGATCAATGTCATTCAGTTTGTCTGATGAGATTATTTTATTCAGTGTTTGAATTCTGAATCTATCCATTCCCCAGTATTGTCGAGATAGTTGGTCATCGTGGCCACCGTATTTGGTGACCAAGGCTTCCTCAATATATAACACTGGGTAACGTGAACAGAGTCGTAGCCAGAGATCATAATCCTCACAGGCTGGCAAGGTTTCATCAAACAAACCGACCTCGTCAAACAGCAAACGATGAATCATGACAGCAGAAGGGGAGATGACACACAATGGTAGACAATGTTGAAAGATATACCCACCCACCTTTTTGTGTTTGTTCATTTGATTGACCCGGAACCCATTTCGGATCCAGGTTTCATCGCAATGGCAAATAAGATATTCCGGCGAGTTATTCAGTCCCTGTAGCTGTTTTTCAAGTTTGTTCTGATGCCAGACATCATCAGAGTCCAGTAGCGCTATCCAGTCATGCCGGGCAGCCGCGATTCCGGCGTTACGTGCAGCGCTGACACCCCGATTATCCTGCGTTATCAGGTTGACTCCAGGATAACGGGATTTAAGCATCGAGACCGTGTTATCCGTCGAGCCGTCATCAACAACAATAATTTCATCTGCAGGCAGTGTTTGTGCCAACACGGAATCCAGTGCACGTTCGAGTAGAACCGATCGATTGTATGTTGGAATCACTACAGAGATAGAAGACATATCAGAATCTTTTATAAATGGTTAAAATAGGCCAATAGAAGGAGTTAATCAGGGGATTATCCAATAATTGACACGACTTGAACATAAAACTGTCGTTATTACCGGTGCCAGTAGTGGTATTGGCGAATCAATCGCCACTACTTTTGCCCGTGAAGGCGCGCAAGTGGTTGTGAATTACAGCAACTCAAAAGAAAAGGCGGAACATATCGTCAAGCAGATCAATGGTGGCGGTGGTAAAGCCGTTGCTATCAGGGCGAATGTGGCTAACTCGAATGATGTGAGCTTTCTTATTGATGAAGCACTGTCTGAATTAGGGCGGATTGATATCTGGGTGAATAATGCGGGGGCAGATATATTGACAGGTAGAGGGGCCAAGCTGAGTGGACAGGAAAAGTTACAATCACTGATAGATGTCGATCTGAAAGGGACCATTCATTGTTGTTGGGGTATTGTGCCTGTGATGGAGCAGGCTGGTCACGGTGTCATTATCAATATGACATGGGATTTGGCCATTCATGGATTTCAGGGCAGAAATTCACAAATGTTCGCAGCAGTTAAAGCCGGTGTACGAGGATTCAGTCAATCCTTGGCAAAGACCGTTGCGCCTGATATACGTGTCAATCTTGTTGCGCCAGGCTGGATTGAGACAGCATTTGCGGAAGACAGGATGCAAACAACTTATTATCAGGAACGCATTAGCGAAATTCCGCTTAAACGTTTCGGCCAGGCTCAAGATGTGGCAAATGCCGCACTTTACCTGGCTTCAGATGAAGCTTCCTACATTACTGGTCAGATAATCAATATAAATGGTGGTTTAGTTTAACCACCTAAAGTTTTGTAACATTAAATCCAACGCCGGACTTTGCACTTATAATCCTGATATTCCTTGCCAAAAATATTTTTAAGAAATGGTTCTTCGTGCTTGATAAAGCATTCCTGAATAATGAGAAAGAAGACGGGGGTAACAAACCAGGGCGTCAGGCTGCCCAGATAGATTGCCGTGCCAATCAAGATTAGCACCATACCAAGATACATTGGATTACGCGTAAATCGATAAGGACCACCTTTAACTAATGCCGTAGAGGTTTCAAAAGGCCTGATTGCGGTTGCCGATTTTTTGAAATAAAGCGCGCTGCTGGCAGTGAGTGCAAAACCACAAAGCCCAACAAAAGTAGCCATATAATTAAAGTCTGGATAATCAAAAGTTGAGCTGATGATATTCTGGACAGGCAAATATCTATCCAGAATAAACATGAGTAACAGTGATGTCAGCAGGTAAGCAGGGGGTATTATCTTTCTGGGCATTTTTCTTTTGTACATTTCTCAGTCAGTAATACAAAAATCAAT
>Ga0209980_10000294_pt1 | contig 26612 bp, 21 predicted proteins | sample CR02metaG_FD_183611 | JGI IMG/M metagenome (GOLD analysis project Ga0209980, IMG submission 183611) | Deep subsurface microbial communities from Mariana Trench to uncover new lineages of life (NeLLi) - CR02 metaG (SPAdes) (version 2) | ecosystem: Environmental > Aquatic > Marine > Ocean trench...
GTTTATAGTTCATTGTGCATTTTCCTTTGGTGAGAAAAATGGCGAACTATATCAGCTGGCCACTTTTATCAGGAATTGCACTTATTATCCGAAACCACCCTCAATTGTTTTCGCAATATTTTCCATAATAATGAGACTTGTTGTCTGATCATCTACAATAAACACAGTGCTCTGCGTTGTTTGAAGTTCAGTATAGTTATCACCTGAGTTCATTTTATTGTTCCCGATTTCAAATATATTATTAGTGAGTTGTCTTTATGTAGTAGTTAGTGCTTCTTAATAAGGACATAGACAGCGCCTGTGCCACCATCATTTGGTGGCGCTGAGCAGAATGCCAATATCGAATCATATTTCTGTAACCATTTATTCAGTTTATTTTTTAAAACAGGTATTTTATTTACCGAACCGTGACCTTTACCGTGAATAATTCTAATACAACGACGGTTTGTTGACTGACAATGGGAAAGAAAACCATCTAATTCTTTTTTAGCAATACTGACGGTCATGCCATGCAGATCAAGTTCGGACTCTATTGCATATTGGCCGCGACGTAGTTTTCGCATGACTTGTTGTTGCACACCTTCTCTTCTGAAAAATAATTCGTCGCCGATCTCTACATCCGGGATATCAAACGGATCATCAGCCATTTTATTTAATGCATCTTGCTGACTGAGGATTGTTTGATTTGGGACAGGGAGAGGCTTAGGTGTAACTAAGTTAACACCATCGTGTTCCATCTTATCTATTTCACCTATTGCTTGACGGAATAGCTCGCTATCTTGCCTGGAGATGTCTTTAGTTTTTGCCATAACTGCCCACAGCACTGTAAAAATAGCGCTAGTCTATACCAGACTGGAGGATAAAGGGAGTATTTTAATAAAAATATTGAATGAAATAAAGTACTTAAAGAATATAACGCATCTAATTCATCAAGTAATCCAGTTACGCGCGTTATAAAAAATTCTCATCCAGGGCCCATTTTCGGCAGCCCAGTCATCGGGCAACCATGAATATTGTTTTTTCAAAAATGCCCTTTCCGGATGTGGCATCATAATAGTGAAACGCCCATCGTTTGTTGTAAAACCCGTCTGACCCTTGGGGGAACCATTGGGGTTTTTTGGATACATTTCAGTCACGTCACCCGCGTGATCGACATATTGTACTGTTGCAATAGCATTATCTGCAGATTGCTCATTCAGATGTTCAACTTGCCCTTCACCATGAGCTACAACAATTGGTAGTCGGGAACCATGCATGCCGGTAAAGAATACGGAAGGGGAATCGAGTACTTCCACCATCACTAGACGTGCTTCAAACTGTTCAGACACATTACGACTGAAGACAGGCCAGTGTTCTGCACCAGGAATGATATCTTTTATGTGAGAGAACATCTGACAACCATTGCATACTCCCAGGCCGAAGGTATCTTGTCTTTCAAAAAACACCTGAAATGCATTACGTGCTGTATCGTTGAATAAAATAGAGTTTGCCCAGCCTCTGCCTGCACCCAGAACATCACCATAGGAGAAACCCCCACAGGCGACCAGTCCTTTAAACGAATTAAGAGATAATTCGTCTGTAATAATGTCACTCATATGTATATCAATGCATTCAAATTCAGCGCGATGAAATGCTGCAGCCATTTCAATATGACCATTAACCCCCTGTTCACGCAGAATAGCCATTCTGGGTTTAACCCCGTTATTCACGTATGGCGCATGGATTTTTTCATCTGCATCGAAAGTAATTTCTGCAAACAGGCCTGTATCGTCCCTGTCAAGCAGTCGATCATATTCCTGTCTGGCAGAGACAGGGTTGTCTCTTATAGATTGTATCTTGTATGTTGTTTCTGACCATGAACGATGCAAAGAAAATATATCTTCCACGAAAATGGTTTTGTTATTATCAATAATATTTAATTGGCAATCCTGATTCAGCGTACCAATATCATGAATATGATCTTGCAGAGATTCAGCATCTTTAAATAGATCATAAACTTGATCCAAATCTTCTGTTCGTATTTGTATGATGGCACCCAATTCTTCATTGAATAGAGCGGGGATCGTATCGCCTGCGAAATCCAGATTGATATCTAACCCTGACCGTGATGCAAATGCCATCTCACACAGACTGGTGAACAATCCACCATCAGAGCGATCGTGATATGCCAGGATGATGTTCATTTCATTCAACAACTGAATCGATCTGAAAAACACTTTAAGGTCATGAACACTTTCAACATCGGGTGTTTCCCCGGCGATACTTTGATAAACCTGTGTCAAACAGGAACCGCCCAAACGATTTTTACCGAGACCTAGATCGATGAGTAACAGTCGTGTCTCACCTTTGTTCGTTTTAAGTTCAGGCGTGAGTGATTGACGAACATCAATGACAGGTGAAAATGCCGATATTATCAATGAAAGTGGCGAAGTGACCTGTTTTTGTGAATGCGTGCCGGAATCTTGATCTGACCACACCGTGTTCATCGACAGGGAATCTTTACCAACAGGAATGCATATCCCGAGACTCTGGCATAGTTCACTGACTGCCTGAACCGTGTGGAAGAGTTTTGCATCTTCATCGCCTTGTCCGCAAGCTGCCATCCAGTTGGCAGAAAAAACGATATCTTCCATGCCGAGAATTCTTGCAGCTGCGATATTTGTCAGCGCCTCACCAATGGCCATTCGTCCGGAAGCGGGGGCATCGATTAATGCAATTGGCGCACGTTCACCAATGGACATTGCTTCTCCTGTATAGGAATCAAATGCGCTGGATGTGACGGCGCAATCTGCAACAGGCGTCTGCCATGGTCCAACCATTTGATCACGAGTAACCAGACCGGAGATAGTACGATCACCGATGGTGATTAGAAAATGTTTATCTGCAACGGCAGGTAAATGCAAAATGCGATGTATCGCATCCTCCAGTACTATGTCATCGGTTTTGAATTCAGTATCGATATGCTCATCTGTATGAACTTCTCTTTGCACACGTGGCAACTTGCCAAACAATATGGATAAGGGTAAATCGACTGCCTTGTTGTGAAACAATTCATCATTCAGAATGAGTTGGTCTTCCTTGGTCGCCTCGCCAAGGACAGCGAAAGGTGCCCGTTCACGTTCACAAAGACGATTGAAGAGTGCGATGGCATCAGGGGCAATGGCGAGCACATAACGTTCCTGAGATTCATTGCACCAGACAGCCATGGGTGACATGCCAGGCTCATCATTCGGAATCTTGCGTAATTCAAATGTTGCACCTCGGCCACTGTCATTGACCAGTTCCGGGAGTGCATTTGACAAGCCACCTGCACCGACATCGTGTATTGATACAATAGGATTTGACTCTTTCAATGCCCAACAGGCATCAATCACCTCCTGACAGCGACGTTCCATCTCTGGGTTATCTCTCTGCACAGAAGCGAAATCAAGATCTTCTATGCTCTCACCTGATGTCATGGACGATGCGGCACCGCCCCCCAGTCCGATAAGCATGGCCGGACCACCAAGGACAATGAGTTTTGCACCGACAGGGATGTTGCCTTTTTTAACATGAACATCCCGTATCATGCCGTAACCGCCGGCGAGCATAATAGGTTTATGGTAGCCACGAATGATATGACTCTCTTTTTCTTGTTGTTCATAGCTGCGGAAATAGCCGGCCAGAGCTGGTCGGCCAAACTCATTATTGAAAGATGCCGCACCGATGGGACCTTCCAGCATAATATCCAGAGCAGAAACAAGTCGATCAGGTTTGCCATGATCGACTTCCCAGGCCTGAAGAAAATCAGGGATTTTAAGATTTGATACGGAAAACCCGGTCAAACCCGCTTTGGGTTTTGCACCCCGGCCAGTAGCAGTTTCGTCTCTGATTTCGCCACCTGAGCCTGTCGATGCTCCTGCGTAAGGTGAAATGGCTGTGGGGTGGTTGTGGGTTTCTACCTTCATCACGATATGAACGTCTTCCTGACTGACTTGATACTGATGTGTTTCCGGTTGGGGGAAAAACCTGGATGCTGAATAACCCGTGGTGACGGCAGAATTATCACTGTATGCAGATAACACCTTGCCAGGATTTTTCTCATGCGTTTGTCGGATCATATCAAAGAGCGAGTTGTTTTTTTTCTCTCCATCGATTGTCCATTTGGCGTTGAATATTTTGTGGCGACAGTGTTCGGAATTTGCCTGGGCAAACATCATTAATTCGACATTAGTGGGATTGCGGCCCATCTTGATGAAATGTTCAAGCAAGTAGTCAATCTCTATCTCCGAAAGTGCCAGGCCCATCTCGATATTGGCCTGCTGCAGACCAGTTTTACCCTGTGACAATAGTTCAATTATTTCCAGTGGCTCGGCATCTGATGTTTGAAACAGCATCTCTGCTTCCTTGATGTCATCCATGACTGTTTCGGTCATGCGGTCGTGAAGCAATGGTTTAATCTGCTTGAGATCTGTTTTATTGATCACGTAACCATCTATCCCCGAAAGCGTCCAGCCAATACCTCGTTCTATGCGTAAGATATTGTCCAGACCACAGTTGTGAAATATGTCGGTTGCTTTACTTGACCAGGGCGAAATCGTTCCGGGTCTAGGTGTCACCAGTATGAATGAACTATTGTTTTTTTTATTACTTTGGGCTGTGTTCTCTTGCTCAGATGTCACCAGGATAGTATTCATTTGATTGATTTCATGACTATCAAGCTGAGTACGAGAATGAATAAAATGAATAAACTGACACTCCAGAGCTTGGATGTCAGGCACCTTCTGTTTTAGGGCAAAAAGTAATTTATTCAGTCTAAATTTGGAAAGTGCGGTCTTGCCGCGAAGAATATGCATCTAATTAAAATGATTAAATAAAACGTAAATTCGTGTGTAGTGGTAGTCGCTATTTTATTTCATCTACTTTAATCAATACAGTACGTATTTTCTGTCCACGGCGACTGGAAGAAGCAAAATTTTGACGGTTACCCTGATTAAAGCTTTGCTCAATCCCGCCTAGCTCCATCCACTCGCCTAATCTGCCGGTCACAGTGGTTTCAATGCCCTGCACATTTGAGGTGGCATGATGACCTGGTTGTACACTGGATAAATCAGTTGCTGCAATCAGTGTTACCAGGTCACCGTTGAGTCTTGGCAAAACATAAAAACCTGAACGTACTTCGTGATAATCAGTTGATTGATTCACAACGACGCCGTCCCTAGTGATAAAGGTGATAGACGAGTCAACTGGAATGGATTGTCCCTGATTAATAAATGCTGGGCGGCCCTCCAGGGCCTGGACTTTGAATGTATTTCTGTTATCACTTTGTGAGGTCGAATCTTGCGTACGATAACGAATATATGAATCTTTATCTCCGGCTATCACTGTCAAGCCTTCGTTGGAGTGATCATGACCAGCGTTAATTTGAACGTCATCGGATGCGTATATTCCGGACAGCGTGTTTTCGCGGGTATTAAGGTTGCCACCGACATTTTGTTTGACGGTAATCATTAATCTTCTTGGGGCGTGATCAATGCTTTTGAGGATTCGTTTGATTTCAGCAAGATTTGAAGGTGTTGTTTTGATAATCAGTTGATTATTCATTCCAGTGACTGTCCCACCTGGGGTGACCAGCGGGCGAATAATGTGTACCACATCATCAACCATGCGATGCTGAAGCGGGATGACTTCCAGCTTCATATTTTCCGCCAGGGCGAACTGCGGCAGTAGCAAAACAAGGCAAATAATCAGTTTGTGAAATCTTTTGCCATAAAAACTTGTCATAGAATAATTTTTCTCAAATCTGGATCAGGTGTTGCCAATTCCCACATTTCTGCAAATTGTTTGAGTGAAATTCTGGCATGCCGCCGGTCTTTAAAGTTTAGTGTTCCTTCGTAGCGCTCACCATTTTTTCTGTGAATATAGCCAGTCGCATCTGCCACCATCAGGCACTCGTTATAAGCATCAAAAGAATAATGTGCCTTTCGTAACTCGATAAAGGAGCTTAATTTGCCGGATAATTCAAGCAGGCGATGTCCACGTTTTACGATGGTGTCCGTTTCGAAAACGATAATTTGAATCTTCGCCCTTCGATGACGAATTGCTAGATATTTGACCGCATCGGCAAACTCTTCTGTATCGAAGACTACAGGATCCAGTTTTCTACTGATGATATTCAGGGTTCTTTGACATTGCTTTGCCATATGATTGGCGGCCAGACTATTTTCAGCGCGTGTTTCGAACTGCAATAATTCGTCTGTCTCACCAAGTCTATAATCTTCAATATCGACCATATTCAATAACTTTATTATTTATCTAAAAACATTTTTGCTTGTTGAGATGCATTGCCAATATAATCAGCCGGTGTTAAATCCAGTAAACGTTTTTTTTCTGTTTCAGGGATCTCCAGTGAATTGATAAATTGATGCAGCATTTCTGCATTGATAGATTGGCCACACGTGAGATCCTTCAATTTCTCGTAAGGTTTTTCAATGCCGTATCGACGCATCACGGTTTGTACCGGCTCTGCCAGTACTTCCCAGGCACACTCCAGATCATTGGCAATCACATCCGGGTCTGTTTCAAGCTTGGAGATACCTTTCAAACAGGATTTATAGGCCAATAATGCATAGGCGATCCCGGTGCCATTATTACGGATGGTTGTTGAGTCAGTTAAATCTCTTTGCCACCGTGAAACTGGTAGTTTCTCAGCCAGGTTAGTCAGTATGCAATTTGATAGCCCAAGATTCCCCTCGGCATTTTCAAAGTCGATGGGATTGACTTTATGCGGCATTGTTGAAGAGCCGATTTCTCCCTTAATGGTCTTTTGTTTGAAATAACCAAGCGAAACATAACCCCATACATCACGGCAAAAGTCGATAAGGATGGTATTGAATCTGCTCATTGCCTGAAAATATTCAGCCATGTAATCGTGGGACTCTATTTGCGTGGTATGCGGGTTCCATTGAAGCCCCAGATTTTCTACAAAACTTTTTGCTAAAGCAGGCCAGTCAACATCCGGGTACGCAGATAAATGCGCATTGAAATTACCTACTGCACCATTCATTTTGCCCAGGAAATTGATTTCATCAATTTGTTTTAACTGGCGACTAAGACGATGTACGAATACGCCCATTTCTTTTCCCATCGTTGTGGGTGATGCTGTTTGTCCATGGGTCCTCGCCAGCATGGGCTGATCAGCATACTTCACAGTGAGTGCTGTGATGGCATTAATAATATCGCCAAGCGCGGGATGCATGACACGCACATGGCCCTCCTTGAGCATCAGGGCATGGCTTAGATTATTAATATCCTCCGAAGTACAGGCAAAATGAATAAATTCAGAAACTGCTTCCAGTTCTTTATTTCCTGTAATTTTTTCCTTGATGAAATACTCAACCGCTTTGACATCATGGTTGGTGGTACTTTCAATCTCCTTAATACGTAATGCATCCGTTTCAGAAAAATTGTCGGTGATTCCATTGAGCAAAGTATTGGCTTCATCAGTTAAGGATGGGACTTCCTCGATATCAGGCTGATTAGCCAGGGCCTGTAACCAACGGATCTCTACCTGAACACGGAAGCGCATTAAGCCGTATTCACTGAATATTGGCTTTAGTTCAGCAGTTTTATCGCCATAGCGGCCATCGAGTGGCGAAATTGCGGTCAGGGGAGTCAAATTCATTAGTAAGCTTCCTACAAGGTCAATCAGCTAAATGAGTTTCGGAAGGGTATTCTATACCCAAACTACCTGGAAATGCAGGCTCCAGAGTTTAGCTAGAAAATCAGAGCACAGGTTACTTGTTCCAGACGTAACCTAAGTACCTACATCCATGTAGGCAAGGCACAACTCGCAGTGAATGACTAGTCCTTCATAAGAGTTGTGAAGCTTCCGCTCCCAGCTCACGCCCCTTACCTAAATCCATGTAGGCAACGCGGCACTGGCTTTCTACCTGAGCTCTCGCAGGGCAAGACGAGAAGCAACCATCTTCTTCGTTTTAAAACCTTGAACTAGACAGAAAATTGCTCCTCGGTAATTGCTCCTGCATTGCTCTACTAAGTTACATCCCTGTAACGATGCATTTTCTGCATACAATCCATCCATGGATATAAATGACTAGTTCTTCGGCTTTATGCCTTGAGTATGCTTGCTTCTCGTTTTACTGAAACCTGCATTTTCAAGTAGTTTGGGTATAAGCTTTTTGTTGTTTATGGGCACGGATTTGCTTGCTGGTGATGGATATTTTCAATTTCGCGCAAAACATCTTTCGAAAGATTAATATCAAGACTCGCAATATTTGATCTTAATTGCGTCATATTTGTTGCCCCAATAATGTTGCTGGTCAGAAATGGACGTGTATTGACAAAAGCCAATGCCATTTGCGCCGGATCCAGACCACTCGCTTTTGCAAGATTGACGTAGGCTTCTGTGCAAGCAATGCCAATTTCATTGGTATACCTGGAAAATCGTTCAAACAATGTAATTCGTGCACCCTCGGGTTTTGCGTCATTGAGATATTTCCCACTTAACACACCAAATGCCATCGGCGAATAGGCCAGGAGTCCGACATCTTCACGATGAGCAAATTCCGACATGCCAATTTCATAACTACGGTTTAATAGATTGTAGGGGTTTTGTATTGAGACAATGCGTGGAAACTGTTTCTGATCTGATAGTCGACAATATTCAGAAATACCCCAGGCTGTTTCATTGGAAAGTCCAATATGTCTTATCTTTCCTGATTGCACCAAATCGTTCAGCACCTCGAGTGTTTCTTCGATAGGCACACCGTTTTTTTCAGGCGCGTGGTGGTAGCCCAGTTTGCCAAAGTAGTTGGTATCCCGTTCTGGCCAGTGTGGTTGGTAAAGATCGAGATAATCCGTTTGTAATCTTTTTAAGCTAGCATTCAATGCGGCCTCAATATTTTGTTTATCCAGCCGGGCATTTCCATTTCTCAGATAAGGTATCCAGTCTGCAGTAGCACAAACTTTTGATGCGATAATTAACTTATCACGATCTTTTCGTTTGTTCAGCCAGTGTCCAAGATAGGTTTCCGTTCTTCCCTGTGTTTCCTCCATCGGCGCGACAGGATAAAGCTCTGCGGTATCAATAAAGTTAATGCCTTGATCAATGGCGTAATCCAGTTGTTCAATTGCTTCGGCTTCGGTGTTTTGTTCGCCCCAGGTCATGGTGCCAAGGCATATCAAACTTACATTAATATCCGTTCGACCCAGTCGTCTATATTGCATTATCCTAGAAACCTCAGTTGGGCAGAGATTTTGGGTAAATCTGAGTCTGCTTAACAAGGCGCGAAACGCAGCGAATAGCCAAGCTATTCGCAAGTTTTGCAACGCAGGAAAGCGCGCTCAGGTTCATTTAAAATACCTGTAGCGTATTTCACCTAATCGGTGAATTGGAAAATCGCGAGCAACAATAAATTTATCAAACATTTCATTAAGTTCTAAAGCGGTCAACTGAGATTTCTAGGATTAAGGCATCCGCACAATATCAGACAAAAGATATCGCATATGATACCTTAAAAAACATGAAAACATTGACCCTGACGAGACCCGACGATATGCATTTACATCTCAGAGATGGTGTGCTGATGCGTGATGTATTAGCCGATACTGCTCGGCAGTTTGCGCGTGCGATTATCATGCCCAATCTCGAGTCACCTGTGGTCTCAACCGGGCAGGCATCGGAATATCGAAGACGAATTATTGAAAGTTTGCCCGAGCATATTCAGGAAAAGGGTGATTTTAAACCGCTAATGACACTTTATCTGACAGAGACAACGTCAACAGAGGAAATTAGACAGGCAAAACAGGGTGGTTCTATTCATGCTGTGAAATATTATCCTGCGGGTGCGACAACAAATTCTGAAAACGGCGTTACCGCCATTGATAAGGTATATCCAGTCCTGGAAGCAATGGCAAAACAAAATTTACCTTTACTGGTTCATGGCGAAGTGACGAGTCCAGATGTTGATATATTTGATCGGGAAGCGATCTTTATCGAGCGACTATTGTGCCCACTCATGGAGAATATTCCAGAATTACGTATTGTCTTTGAACATATCACCACGAAAGATGCCGTAGATTTTGTCAATGAAGGTCCTGATAGCTTGGCCGCAACCATTACGCCGCAACATCTCTTATTAAATCGTAATGCATTATTTATCGGTGGTATTCGACCGCACCATTATTGTATGCCTGTATTAAAGGCAGAAGTACATCGACGTGCTGTTGTCGACGCAGCGATCAGTGGCAGTCCAAAATTCTTTCTTGGGACGGACAGTGCCCCTCATGCGAGGGAGGCGAAAGAATCAGCCTGTGGATGTGCAGGGATTTATTCTGCTCACAATGCCATTGAGTTTTATGCCGAGGTCTTTGAGAAGTCAGCTTGTCTGGATAAATTAGAGGCCTTTGCAAGTCATCATGGTGCAGATTTTTATGGGCTGCCAAGAAATGAAGGCACAATCACCCTGGAAAAGAAGCCATGGCAGATACCTGAAACGCTTGCATTCGGAGAGTCAGTAATCATCCCATTTCGAGCAGGAGAGCATTGTCAATGGAAGATGAAACAATAATCAGCCAGAAAGAAGTTAGAGTGAAAAAAGTTAGCGAGAAACAAAAAGAAATTGTCTCTAATCGGTTTCGGGGTTATTACCCGGTCGCTGTGGATGTCGAGACCGGGGGGTTCAATTCAGCGACCGATGCGTTGCTGGAGGTAGCGGCAACAACCTTCTCAATCGATGAAAGTGGTTTCTGGACAATGGATGAATGCCTATCAAGACACGTTGAGCCATTTGAGGGTGCCAATCTGGAGCTGGCCGCATTGGAATTTACTGGCATCAATCCTGAACATCCTTTTCGTAAGCAAATTGCTGTGCCTGAAAAGGAAGCGCTACAGGATATTTTCAAGACTGTACGACAACGAATGAAGGCCTACGGCTGTAAACGGGCCATTCTTGTTGGTCATAATCCCTCATTCGATCTGGGCTTTATCAATGCGGCGGTCGAACGGTCAGGCATCAAACGAAATCCGTTTCATCCGTTTAGCACATTTGATACGGCAACACTGGGCGGTCTTGTCTATGGCCAAACAGTATTGTCTCGCGCGGCCATTGCTGCTGGCATCCATTGGGATCCTGAACAGGCCCACTCGGCACGTTATGACACTGAAAAAACGGCGGAATTATTCTGCAACATCGTGAACCGGTGGGGCAACCCCATAAGTGAAAAACAATAGATTCTGATAGAATATAGATGCATCTAGGCCTATGTTGATACTAGAATAAGGACTCAAGTAAGAAATATTCTATTATGGGAATGAATCATGCTGGAAGATGACAGTACGCTAGATACAGAAGCACTGTACAATTTAAGCCTTTTCCAGGGCCTTGATATTCCAACTGCCAGAAAATATCTAGATCATGTGGAACATCATATACTGCTCAAAGGCGAGATATTGCTCTCGCCGCGTTCTGAGAATAGTGATCTATTCGTTGTGTTGAGTGGCTTATTATCAGTTCATCTGGATTCACCCAATTCTGACCTGATTGCAACAATCAATGTTGGTGAATGTGCGGGGGAGATGTCACTGTTTGATGCAGGCACACCATCAGCCTATGTTGTCGCGGCGGATGATTCAAGAATCTTAAAAATGAGCGGTGAGATGGTCTGGGACATGATTGATCATTGTGAAGGGTTTGCTAAAAACTTTCTTCATTTAACTTCAAGCCGCATGCGTATAAGTAATCTTACCATGTCAAATAGTCGTAGGATTCAACAGCATTATGAAAATAAGGCGAATGTTGATGCGCTGACGCGGTTGCATAATCGACGATGGATTGATATTAATCTTCCGCGAGCATTAGAGGCCTGTGTCGCAGAAAAAATGCCATCATGTCTGATGATGCTCGATATTGATCATTTTAAAAAATATAATGATGACAATGGACATTTGGCGGGAGATGCATGCTTGAAAGCAGTCGCAGAGGCCATAAGAATCAGCATTCGTCCAAGTGATATGCTGGGTAGATTTGGTGGTGAAGAATTCGTCATTCTGTTGCCTGATACTGATCTTGCAACCAGTGAAGGTATTGCAGAAAGAATCAAGGATGAAGTTGAGAAAACAGAAATTATAGGTAACCGGCTTGAAGACTTGCCTTCTGTGACGATTTCAATTGGCGTGACCCAAGCGAAACCTGATGCTTTCTATGAGGATATATTCAAAGCTGCAGATGGTGCACTTTATAAGGCCAAAAACAGCGGTAGGAATTGTATTTGTTGTGAGAAGTAATTTTTCCTGAATTTACTTCACAGGAGTTTTTGTTCGGATAGTCCATTATTTTTTTTATCATTCTGATTAGATATGAGAGAAATCTACTTCGGTGATTTTCGGATTTATGTGATCGAACATATCAGGGCGATTGAGGCACAAAATCCTGATTATCAATCTACAGAGTGGTTTCTTTTAAGGTATCTCAGCAAAATAGAAAAAAGTTCAAACCCGCCAACAATCCCTGGCAGGGTAGAGGGATGTATGCGTGGGTTGATTCGGTTTTATGTGGATGTCATTGATGAAGATTCAGAATTGGGTGATCGCTGTAAGAAGGTTTATGCTGAATACAGGAAGACATTGCGTTTTAGCCAGGAGAATTAGTCTTTGCTTTTTCCTCCAGTTTGTTAATCGTGGCGCGTGTAACTCCAAGCAATTTTCTTTTGAATTGATACGGTCCGATCAAAGGGGGGATAAAAAAATCAGGAGTTACCTCGATATCCAGTATTATTTGTGTGACTGGAGTCATCTTATCTGAATCCATTTCCTTAATTTCCCAACGCATCCAGCCAGACTTAAAATCGCTCTTTTCAGGAATGATACGGGAAAATAGAATATCGTTTTTTATAAGATGGAATGTCTGGACGTGTCTGATCTTGTAGCATAGAAAGAATACACACATTTTAGTAAGCATACTCACGGTGGTTCGTCCGTTTTCTGATTTATTCAGTAACTTGCTTTCTTTTAGATTAGGAATTATTGAGGTGAGATTTTCGTAGTCCGTAATAATTCGTCTAACATTATCAACTCTTGCGTACACAATTGTATTGGTATGCAGGTGGTACCGACCTTTTTCTCGACTGACCTCGATGATATTAATATCTGCGCATAAGGAAGGGCCAGGTAGTTGACTTAGCACTACTAATATTGTTTTTGATAAATATCTATTCATTAATCATTTCCAATGTCTGGATATCTGAAATATTCTTCAAACAATCGGGCATCATCAAAGTGGCGTCGTCCTACAAAGGCAATTGCATGATGTCCCCATTGCCGCATGGCGCCCGGGCTTGGGATACCCATTGGCCAGAATAAATAACGTTCATTGCGTTGGCTACTTTTTATTATGCCATCCTGGCCATATAAACTGCGGTAATTTCCATCATCTAATTTTAATGAACGCAGTTCCCGACTATCAGCATATTGATAGTTTATGGCCTGTACCGAGCGTGAAGATTCGAAATAGACACGTTCAATATAGTGAGAACCATGTGCAATACGCAGGATGGGTCTGAGGATCGACTGAAAGTCTAATGGTCCTTTTGTAATATCTGGTGAAATAATTTGTGGAATAAAAACAGGTTCATTGATAATTTGAGTTTGTTTAATTATTGTTGCATCCCTTGTTGGGAAAACAAGATGATAACACCCACAGTTATGCATGGTATCATATAGCCATGGATTACCATTAGGGAGCAGAGTTACGCGCCAGGTAATACCATCCAGATGGCCACCGAGCAAATCAAAAGATGATGTCTTCGGTCGTGAAGGAAACCAGATGGTATAGTTTAGTTGCAATAAAATATTTTCGGCGATACGCGTATACGAAAAATGCCGATACACCTTTGGTGAGTGAATGTTAATTTCTGCTTGACCGCTGTTATCCCATTCCACAGTCCCAATTCGATCATCATTTGTGACGACATCTATCTCAAAAACTGGTGCGAAACTGTCAAATAGTCTCTTTACATCCTCATCTGCGGGTTCAGGAATGCCCAATGCATTATTGAATGAACTGTTGATGATTTGTGAAACCTGCAATGATGTCAGCTGTACCGAATCCGGTGGTGGAGTGTATTGGATCAAACTGCCAGATACGGGTAATTTCCCTAAGGGTAATGCAAAAACGCGCCGGGTATTTTTATGCCAGCGACTGATTCCGGAACGAAATACCAGGGCTGTGATGGGATAAAGTCCAAGCACTCGTTGCCAGGTATTATATTCATCAGGGGTGGTCGCTTTTAATTTTAAATTTTGCTGCTCATCTGGTTCATCAAGATCGACTGCTTTCAGAATATTCGAGCAATATTGCAATGCTTCGTCGACACCCATCCCGGAGGCTTTAATTTGAGAACGGTTAATTTGATTGGCCAGCTTTGCCAATTGGTCCTTGGCTGTGTGCGGTAAATTGGCTAGTTCGATCCGCCATCCATCCAACCCCAAGGTGAGGAGATGATTTACCCAGTGGGCAAAAGCCCGGTTAGATAGCTTCTCATGGCGGAAATCTGAAAGAAAACGATTCGTACGCAGATAGGGGTAACCAGGAATTCGTCTGGCCTCAGCATCGATAACGTTTGCTGTTCTTATGGTTGTTTCGATGTCTGAGATAAAAGATGTGCAAGTTTTCAATTCTTTAAAATTGGAATCCGCTGCATGTTGCATAATGGGTTGTTGCAGAGATGTACATGCACCAAGGGCGATACCCAGCAGCAAAATTGATGATAGATTGAGTTTCAACAATAGACCTTTTATTCGTGGGCTTGGATTATTTCTGTTGGGGGATAGTTTATCTTTAAATGGTGATGCACAAACGTAGAAGTACAAACGAAAAAAAGTCTGTTTAATAGCCTTGTTGTTATGTTCAGTTATTGATTTTCCCGGCATTAATTTTTTCTTGCCAGTCTCGTGATCTGCTTAACACGATGTTTTCATTAATGGTTGTCAGTGTTCGATTTTTCAAGAGTTGTTTTCCAGCCACCCAGACGTCAGTAATCTGGTTGCGATTGGCTGCATAGACGAGGTGCGAGACGGGATTATAAAGTGGCTGGGATTCGATAGTATCAAGATCAATCGCAATAACATCAGCGGCCTTGCCTTTTGTTAATGAGCCGGTGATGTGATCAATGCCCAGTGCTTTGGCCCCATTAATTGTTGCCATCTCCAGCGCCTGATGTGCGGGTAATACACTGCTATTGCCAGTGATTCCTTTGGCTAATAAGGCTGCCGTCCGCATTTCACCCAGCATATCTAGGTCATTATTACTGGCGGCGCTATCGGTGCCTAATGCGACATTGATATCTTGTTGCAGTAATTCACTGACAGGGCAAAAACCACTGGCCAACTTTAAATTGGATTCTGGACAATGGACGATATGCACACCCTGTGTGCTGATCAGTGCAATTTCTTCTTCCGTCAATTGTGTCATGTGCACTGCTATCAGACGCGGACTGAGTAATCCGAGATCGTGGAGTCGTTTTAATGAACGTTTACCATGTTGCTCTTCACTTTGGTTGATTTCATCTACCGTTTCATGGATATGCATATGAATAGGGATATCAAGTTCTTCGGCCAATGTATTGATGCGTTGTAGCGACCCATCTGAAACGGTATAGGGCGCATGAGGTGCAAAGGCTGTGTGAACGAGCGAATTGTGTCGATATTTATCGTGGATCTGTTCACCTTTGACGAGATATTCATCGGCGTCTTTTGCCCATGCCGTGGGAAAATCGATCAGGATTAAACCAATCACTGCACGAATACCGGTTTCTACGGCAACTTCCGCAACTTGATCTGGGAAGAAATACATGTCGCTAAAGCAGGTGGTGCCGCCCCGGATCATCTCAGTGATGGCATGTCGTGATCCATCGTTGACAAACTCAGGACCGATCCACTGTTGCTCTGCAGGCCAGATGTATTCGTTTAGCCATTCCATCAGGGGCAGGTCGTCGGCCAGACCACGGAAAAGGGTCATTGCCGCATGCGTGTGACAATTAATGAAACCAGGCATCACTGCGTGGCTTCCAAGATGATATTCATCGAAAGCAGAATATTTATTTTGTGCTTCTTCAGTCGGTAAAATGGCAAGTATCTCGCCATCATCGATGGCAAGCGAATGATGTTCCAGTATATTATTTCCCTTATTGCTATTTGCAGGATCTACTGGAATAACCCATCGCGCATTGATCAGCGTGTCGATATTCATCCTGTTACCATAGTCAGTGACCTTAGGATATGAATTGTACGAGAAAAAACTCGATAGGGAGACCTTAATTGTCATCGAAAGATTTGTTCGAACCCCCGCAGAACAATTTCCCTGCAACGGGAAACCATACCATGCTAACCCCCGTTGAATGGAAGTCAGAAGGAATAAGCTTGATTGACCAGCGACTATTGCCACACGAATTACAGGTGATTCATTATGACAGTGCTCGCACACTCTCCGAGGCGATAACTAACATGGTTGTTCGAGGTGCCCCTGCGATTGGCATTACCGCCGCGTACGGGGTCGTGCTCGCGGCCAGAGATGCCTATGCTCAATCCCCGGAGAATTGGCGAGATATTATTGAAGAAAATCTCGCCTTGCTCATTGCAAGCAGGCCGACGGCAGTTAATCTGCAATGGGCAATTGACAGGATGAGGGGTTTATTTGTGTCGATTGAGGGGAACCCAGAACCTTCTCTATTGGCAGAAGCAAAATCTATCCATGATGAAGATATTGCAGCCAATATTCGTATGGGCGAACTGGGTGCAGGATTAATTGAAGATGAATGTCAGGTATTGACCCATTGTAATGCAGGTGCGCTGGCGACAGGCGGCTACGGAACAGCTCTGGGTGTTATCCGAACCGCACATATGCAAGGCAAGATATCCTCCGTGTTTGTTTGCGAAACGCGTCCGTGGTTACAAGGTGCGAGATTGACTGCATGGGAACTGCAACAAGACAATATTCCAACAACTCTTTTGACGGATAGTGCTGCTTGTCATCTGTACAATCAAGGGGCTATAAAGTGGGTCATTGTCGGCTCAGACCGGATCGCAGCTAATGGCGATGTCTGTAATAAAATTGGTACCTATATGCATGCGGTCACAGCACGACATCATGGTATTCGAATGATGGTGGTTGCACCATCATCAACCATTGATCTCAATGCCAGAAGTGGAAAAGAGATTCCCATCGAACAGAGAACAAAAGATGAAATTTTGAACTTTTCAAGCGTTAAAATAGCACCAGAGAATGTCTCAGCATGGAACCCTGTCTTTGATATTACGCCGGCTGCTTTGATTGACTATATCGTGACTGAAAAAGGCGTGATTGAAGCCCCTGATAGCAACAAGGTACAACGTGCCATGCGCTAAAAAATCATTCACGGCAAGGTCGCTATTTATTTGAAAATAATCTGTTTTTTTTACCACTTTTTTTCTACGGAGAAGTGACTGAATGTGGTACTATTTTGCCCTTTGTGAATGAGGAAAACAAGGGCGGATTCTTCCATAATCAAGCCCTGATCTTGTATGACTGAGAGTCAAATAGCGCGTTCCGTAAACCCCGTCAATATTGAAGACGAAATGAGACAATCCTACATGGATTACGCCATGAGCGTGATCGTGGGAAGGGCTCTACCGGATGTCCGAGATGGTCTGAAACCTGTACATCGTCGTGTCCTGTATGCCATGAATGTGATGGGTAATGACTGGAACAAATCCTATAAAAAATCAGCCCGTATCGTTGGTGATGTGATCGGTAAATACCACCCTCATGGTGACACTGCGGTGTATGACACCATGGTACGTATGGCACAGCCATTTTCATTGCGTTATGTACTGGTCGATGGCCAGGGAAATTTTGGCTCGGTCGACGGTGATTCACCCGCCGCCATGCGTTATACGGAAGTCCGTATGACACGTATTGCACATGAATTACTGGAAGATCTGGATAAAGAAACTGTTGATTTCGTCCCGAATTATGATGGCTCCGAACACGAACCCACCGTTCTCCCTGCGCGTATCCCTAATTTACTCGTCAATGGTTCCAGTGGTATCGCAGTGGGTATGGCAACCAATATTCCACCGCACAATTTAACTGAAGTCATTAATGCCACTATCGCATTAATTAGCAATACTGAGCTGACAATTGCTGAGCTGATGCAGTTTATTCCCGGTCCGGACTTCCCTACGGCGGGGTTTATTAATGGTTCAAAAGGTATTCGTGAGGCATACGAAACAGGTCGTGGCAAAATTTATATGCGTGCACGTACTCACATTGAGTCTGATGATGAGAAGGGCATGCACAGTATTATCGTTACGGAATTACCTTATCAGGTAAATAAAGCACGCTTGATGGAAAAAATTGCTGAACTTGTGAAGGATAAAAAAATCAGTGGTGTTAGGGAATTGCGTGATGAATCGGATAAAGATGGTATGCGTATGGTCATCGATCTGCGCAAAGGTGAAGTCCCCGATGTGTTATTGAATAATCTTTATCAACATACGCAAATGCAGAACGTGTTTGGTATCAATATTGTCGCCCTGGAGAATGGTCAGCCGCGGTTGTTGGGTTTGAAGCAATTACTTGAGGCGTTTATTCGTCATCGTCGCGAAATTGTTACTCGTCGTACACGTTATGATTTACGTAAATCAAGAGCACGTGCACATATCTTAGAAGGCCTTGCTGTTTCATTGGCGAACATCGATCAAATTATCGCATTAATCAAGGCATCATCCACGCCTGCAGAGGCTAAACAGGCGTTATTAGAACCAATGTGGGAATCTGGTGTTGTAGTCAAGATGCTGGAGCGGGCAGATTCAAACGCGTCACGACCGGAAGATTTGCCTGATGAATTTGGTCTGGTGGAAGGGGGGTATCGACTCTCTGAAGTCCAGGCACAGGCGATTCTGGATCTCAAATTACAAAGATTGACCGGACTGGAACAGGAAAAAATCTTTAAGGAATATGGTCAAATTCTGGAAGCTATTGTCGATCTGCTGGATATCTTGTCACGACCGGAAAGACTCATGCAGGTGATCAGAGAGGAACTGGAAGACATTCGAGATCGATATGGTGATGAACGACGGACTGAAATACTTGAAGATCAGCTTGATTTAAGCATGGAAGATCTCATCACTGAGGAAGATGTCGTTGTGACGCTTTCTCATGCGGGTTACGCGAAATCTCAACCGATTGATACTTATCGATCACAACGTCGTGGCGGTAAGGGTAAGTCAGCAACGAATATGAAGGATGAGGATTTCATAGACAAATTATTCGTTGCTAGTACCCACGATACGCTCCTGTGTTTCTCCAGTAGGGGGAAACTGTACTGGTTGAAGGTCTATCAATTGCCCCAGGCCAGTCGTTTGGCACGAGGCAAACCTATTGTTAATTTGTTGCCATTGGAAGAGGGTGAACGGATCAATGCTGTATTGCCTATACGTGAATTTGTTGAAGATAAATTTATATTCATGGCGACAGCTGATGGAACAGTCAAAAAATGCAAGCTGACAGATTTTTCTCGTCCACGGCCCAGTGGATTAAGAGCAATTGAACTGGTGGATGGTAACCAGTTGATTGGTGTTGAAGTCACTGATGGACATCATGACATCATGTTGTTCAATAATGCAGGTAAAGCCGTACGCTTTAAGGAAAGTAAAGTGAGGGCCATGGGACGAACAGCCCGGGGCGTTCGTGGTATTCGATTAGCAGAAGGCCAGAAGGTGAATTCATTAATTGTTGTTAAATCGGAAGAGAGTTCTGTGCTGACCGTCACTGAGAATGGTTTTGGCAAACGAACCGCAATGACGGATTATGCGGTAAAAGGCAGGGGTGGCCTGGGTGTTATTTCCATTCAGACAACGGAGCGTAATGGTGATGTAATTGGTGCTGTTGCTGTCGATGATGATGATGAGATCATGCTCATCAGTGATCAAGGTACTTTGATTCGTACACCCGTGAAGGATGTTTCAGTATTGGGAAGAAACACACAAGGTGTAACCCTGGTTAAACTGGGAGGAGAAGAGCACTTGGTGAGCCTGGAGCGAGTTGTTGAATATAAAGATCCTGAAAAAGGCTTGGTTGATAAAGAATGGGTAGGCGAAGAAGAATAGTAATGAAACAGAAGATGAACATCTTAAAGGCAGTGAACACACAAGAGAATTATTCAGGGCTGGTTTATAACTTTGGCGCTGGCCCTGCCATGTTACCAAGGGAAATCATGCAACTTGCGAGAGCAGAATTTCTTGATTGGCATGGCACTGGGATGTCGCTGATGGAGATGAGTCATCGTAGTGACGAATTTATGTCAATTGCTAAACAGGCAGAGGCAGACTTCAGGGAGATCTTGGATATTCCTGACAACTACAAGGTGCTCTTTTTGCAGGGGGGCGCCAGTAGTCAGTTTGCCATGGTGCCTTTGAATTTGCTTGCGGACAAAAATACAGCTGACTATTTCCACACTGGCATCTGGTCTGGAAAGGCGGTGAAAGAAGCAGAACGATTCTGTAAGGTCAATGTCATTGCCGAGGAAGATGGACAAGTGATGTCTATCCCTGAACAGAAATCATGGTCATTGAATCCTGATGCTGCTTATGTGTATTACACCGATAATGAGACAATCAGTGGGGTTGAGTTCCCTTCTATACCAGAGGTAGGTGATGTCCCTCTGGTGGCGGACATGACTTCTAATTTGTTATCCAGGCCCCTGAATGTCTCGCGTTATGGTGTCATTTTTGCGGGAGCACAAAAAAATATTGGTCCCTCAGGGCTGGTGATTGTCATCGTTCGCGAAGATTTGATTGGTCATGCCCCGAAGCATATCCCCAGCATGTATGACTATGCTGTCCAGGTAAAAAATGACTCAATGATCAATACGCCGCCCACCTTCAGTTGGTATATGTCAGGTCTGGTATTGAAATGGGTCAAACAGCAAGGTGGACTGAAAGCCATGGAAAAATTGAGTCACATAAGATCTGGCAAATTGTATCAGGCAATTGATGAATCTGATTTTTATCACAACCCCGTCGATCCAAGATATCGTTCTAATATGAACGTGACATTTACACTATTTGATGATTCGTTAGACGAAAAATTTGTCAGTGATGCAAAAGATCATGGGCTGGTTGCGCTGAAAGGCCATCGTAGCGTCGGAGGCATGCGTGCCAGTATGTACAATGCCATGCCTGAGGAAGGTGTTGATGCGCTGATTGCCTTTATGCAGGAATTTGAGCGCAGTAATGGCTGATATTTTAACTCGACTGAAATGACTTAAATCTTGAATATTCATGTCTGATGATACAACATTAAATGAGCTAAGAGCGCAGATTGATGAGATTGACTCAAGCCTACTGGAGTTAATTAGCGAACGTGCACGCATTGCCACTGAAGTTGCTCGAGTTAAAAGTGAACAGCCGGACGATAATAGTTTTTATCGTCCAGAGCGTGAAGCGCAGGTGCTGAGAAAGATCATAGACAGGAATCCTGGCCCCTTATCTGAAGAGGAAATGGCTCGTTTGTTTCGTGAAATTATGTCCGCCTGCCTTGCCCTGGAACAAACTCTGGATATCGCCTACCTGGGACCTAAAGGAACCTTCACACAAGCTGCGGCATTGAAACATTTCGGTCATTCAGTCAAATCGACTGCAATGGACAGTATTGATCAGGTATTTCGAGAAGTGGAATCCGGGGCATGTCAATATGGCGTCGTCCCTGTAGAAAATTCAATCGAGGGCGTGGTGAATCACACACTGGATATGTTGATTAATTCCAGCCTGATGATTTGTGGTGAAGTCGAATTACGAATTCATCATCATTTACTGAGCAATGAAGATTCCATCGACCAGATTAAGCGCGTTTTTTCACATCAACAATCATTCGCACAATGTCGCGCCTGGCTGGATGTCCATTTATTAAAAGCAGAACGTATTTCTGTGAGCAGTAATGCCGAGGCAGCACGTCTTGCTGCGGACGAAGAAAATACTGCAGCCATCGCAGGTGAAACAGCAGCTGAAAATTATAAGCTTTCCGTGTTGATGAAAAATATCGAGAATGAAGCCGACAATACAACCCGGTTTCTCGTTTTGGGTCAGCACGAGACCTTACCCAGTGACAATGACAAGACTTCCTTACTTTTTACAACGCCGAACAAACCCGGCGCCTTGCAAGAGATGCTTGCCTGTTTTGCTGATAACGGCGTTAGTCTAACCCGTATTGAATCACGGCCATCGAGCAAGGGCATGTGGGAATATGTATTCTTTGTCGATATCGAGGGCCATGCTGAGGAAGCTTCAGTGGCACTTGCTCTGGACAAACTTAATGGTCGTGCCTCTATGGTGAAATTGTTAGGCTCGTATCCCCGTGCTGTCTTGTAATGGGCCGTATGTGTGCATGCAGCATTGTTAACTACATTCTGCTTGCAAAAAATGTCAAACTTCATACGTGAAAAAATATTTGGGGATTGCCTGGGTCTAATGGATTCATATCTAATGCGCCCAATTCTAGTAGATTTGGTTGGAAGATGATGGCCTGTGATTTGTTCAAATTGGCCACTCCCGGTGTTGCTGGTTTGCAACCTTATCAGCCAGGTAAACCCGTAGAGGAACTGGAACGCGAGCTTGGTATTGATAACATTATCAAGTTGGCCTCAAACGAAAATCCACTCGGTCCGGGAGTGAAAGCAAAGCAAGCTATATTATCCATATCAGAGATATCCAGGTATCCAGATGGTAATGCTCATGGTCTAAAATTGGCGTTGGCAAAGTATCATGACGTTAGCGTAGATCAGATCACCATAGGCAATGGTTCCAGTGAAATTCTTGAACTCATTACAAGGGCAGTTACTGAACCACAACATGAAATTATTTTTTCAGATCATGCTTTTGCCGTTTATCCCCTGGTGACACAGGCGGTTGGAGCGAAGGCGGTTGTGGTTCCGGCGAAAGATTGGGGACATGACGCCGTTGCGATGCAGGCGGCGATCAATAAAAACTCACGAGTCATGTTTATTGCAAATCCGAATAATCCAACCGGAACGTGGTTGGATAAACAAAAATTAAGGACATTGCTTGAATCTAGTCCTGAGCATATAGTGGTTGTTCTGGATGAAGCCTATTTTGAATATGTACAAGAGGATGATTATCCCAATTGTGTTCAATGGGTGAATGAATTTCCACATTTGCTCGTGACTCGTACTTTCTCAAAGGCCTTTGGTCTTGCTGGCCTGAGAATTGGTTATGGTATTTCACACAAAGACATCGCCGTTCTGATGAACCGGGTCAGGCAACCTTTTAATGTGAATAGTCTGGCCTTGTCTGCCGCTGAGGCAGCTCTGGATGATAGTGAACATCTGCAACAGAGTGCCAAATTGAATCAGACTGGAATGCAACAGTTGACAAGTGCTTTCGATGGAATGGGGCTGCAATACATTCCCTCAGTCGGAAATTTTATCTGTATTAATGTCGAACAATCCGGCATGGAAATATACAAAAAACTACTCCATGAAGGTGTTATCGTAAGACCAGTTGATAATTATGGGTTGCCAAATCATCTCCGGATAACCGTTGGTCTGGAAGAAGAGAATGAGAAATTTATCAATGCACTTGATAAAGTATTAACAGGAATGATTGCAGCGCCATGATAGCCAATCTTATAGCCAGGCGATTAGCAATCATCGGTGTCGGTCTAATTGGTGGATCACTCGCGCGCGCACTGAAAAAAGTCAACGCGGTAAAGACGGTTGTCGGCTATGGACGTAATGAAGATAATCTGAAAAAAGCTGTCCAGTTGGGTGTAATAGATACCTACAGCCTGAATATTAAAGAAGTCGTGAATGATGCCGATATTGTCGTATTGGCAACACCGCTATCAACGGCTGATTCATTATTTGCGGCCATGTCAGATTCCCTCAAGCAGACTGTTGTTGTCACCGATGTCGGCAGTGCGAAAGGGAAAATTGTCGAATCCGCGAGAGGAAACTTGGGGAGGTTGTTTACGCGTTTTGTCCCCGGACATCCCATTGCAGGGAAAGAAGCGAGCGGTGTCGAAGCCTCATTTGCAGAATTATTTGATGCGCATCGCGTTATCCTCACACCCGTTGCTGATACAGAACATGAAGCGCTGAATGTTATTATAGACATGTGGAAACTGACTGGTGCAGAAGTCGTTAGTTTAGATGTGGAACGACATGACGGGATCCTGGCAGCAACCAGCCATTTACCACATATGCTTGCTTATGCACTGGTTGATTGTTTATCAGGGATGCAGGAACGGGATAGGATTTTTGAGTTTGCGGCGGGTGGTTTTGCAGATTTCACCAGGATTGCTTCGAGTCATCCAAGTATGTGGCACGACATATGTTTTTCAAACCGTGAACAACTCCTGAAGGTGATGGACCAGTTCGATCAGCATCTAAATAGTATCAGAGAAGCCATCAAGAATGACGATAGTGATGCGTTGTTGAATATATTTGAAAGGGCCAAGACTTCAAGAGATAAGTTTACTGATCAAAGAAAGAAGCGAAACGATTCTCCTGAATAGTAACCGTGAATAATACACGCGTTCTCATCTATCAAAAACATGATTCCAAGGCATGATTAGTTACTTCATTTCACCTGGCGGCAAACTTAGCGGTAAGTTTCGTGTACCAGGAGATAAATCAATCTCTCACCGCGCATTGATGCTGGCTGCCATTGCGGATGGACAAAGTCGTATCACCGGGTTTTTGGATAGTGAAGATACATTGGTAACTATGGCGGCGTTTAAAGCGATGGGGGTTGAAATTCAACGCACCTCAGAAAACGAGGTTCTTGTAAATGGGGTTGGCAAGAGTGGCCTCTCAGCACCTGGGGAAGTACTGAATTTGGGTAACTCTGGCACATCTGTCCGTTTACTTTCTGGTTTACTTGCAGGGCTTGGGATCGAATGTGAATTGACCGGCGATCAGTCATTGATGTCCCGGCCCATGCGAAGAATTATTGACCCCTTACAAAAAATGCATGCTTTGATCACTTGCTCAGAAGACGACACCTTACCTATCCATATCAAGGGCGGCGCTTGTTTAACTGCAATAGACTTTGAAATGCCGGTGGCGAGTGCACAATTAAAATCCAGCTTGCTGTTAGCTGGCTTGAGTGCAAAAGGCAGGACACGTATTCACGAACCAGTCGCAACGCGCGATCATACTGAACGGATGCTGACGCAATTTGCTTACCAAGTTGAATGTGTCAAGAATACGATTTCTCTTGAAGGCGGCGGAACTCTACGAGGCACGACTATTGAGGTTCCTGCAGATATATCATCGGCTGCTTTTTATATTGTTGGTGCCTGCATTGCTGAGGACTCAGATATAATTATCGAAAATGTCGGCATTAACCCAAACAGAGATGCCATTATTCACATATTAAGAGAGATGGGTGCAGACATCACATTGTTGAATGAAAAGGTTGTGAGTGGAGAGCCCATTGCTGATATCCAGGTGAGAACATCAGTATTACATGGAATCGATATCCCTGAATCGAGGGTTCCTGCGGCCATCGATGAGCTTCCTGTCATTATGGTGGCGGCCGCCTGTGCGAAAGGTGTAACCAGACTCACTGGTGCGAGAGAATTACGTGTTAAGGAAAGTGACAGAATCACAGCAATGAGCGAAGGTTTACAAACATTGGGCATTGAAGTTGAAGAACAGGAGGCGGGAATGACGGTGACAGGTGGCGCGATTGCAGGAGGCGAAATCAACAGCTTCACTGATCACCGGATTGCCATGGCATTTACTATCGCAGGTTTGAATGCCAAGGCACCTATCACGGTTAAAGACTGTGCCAATGTTGAAACCTCTTTTCCTGGTTTTGTTGATATCGCAAAAAATGTTGGTCTTGATCTGCTTGTTCAGGAACAAGCCTAAATGTCTGAAATTCCCGTAATTACAGTTGATGGCCCGAGTGGCGCGGGGAAAGGCACGGTATGTAGTCATTTGGCAAACTGGTTGGCTTGGAATTTTCTTGATAGTGGCGCCCTCTACAGGATTCTGGCAGTAGCCGCCGAAAAACATCATCTTGCAGCGAATAATAAGTCAGTCATTGCTGAACTGGCCGAATCACTGGATGTCGTGTTTGACAGGCCCCAGCCAGGAAAGGATGTGACGGTTATTTTCGAGGGCAATGATATCAGCCAGGAAATAAGGACAGAGAAATGTGGTAATTCTGCATCACAAATAGCCGCTTTGCCTGAAGTAAGGTCTGCCTTGTTGGAAAGACAAAGGAAATTTCGACAAAAGCCGGGGCTGGTTGCTGATGGACGAGATATGGGAACAGTTGTTTTTGCCGATGCTCCACTAAAAATATACCTTATCGCTTCCGCTGCTGAACGTGCCAAAAGGCGGTATAAGCAGTTGAAGCAGAAGGGGTTTAGTGTTAATCTCCCGCGCCTCACGGCTGATATAGCCGAGAGAGATACAAGGGATAGTCAGAGAACTATATCACCACTGAAGCCTGCGGACGATGCCATCGTTGTCGATACAACGACATTGGAAATTTCTACTGTGATACAGAAGATAGAAAAACTGGTTCGGGAGACCCTGCCAGA
>Ga0209980_10000295_pt1 | contig 26599 bp, 23 predicted proteins | sample CR02metaG_FD_183611 | JGI IMG/M metagenome (GOLD analysis project Ga0209980, IMG submission 183611) | Deep subsurface microbial communities from Mariana Trench to uncover new lineages of life (NeLLi) - CR02 metaG (SPAdes) (version 2) | ecosystem: Environmental > Aquatic > Marine > Ocean trench...
GCCGAACAGCATCGGTTCCGACATCGGAACCCGTCAAGGAGGCCGGCTAAGCCAGTCGTTCCCTTGGCCCGGCAAGCGAGATCTCGCCGGAACGATAGCCAACCAGCATGCCAGCATGGCATTCGAAGACCGGGAGGTGGCTCGACGGAATGTTATCGCGGCCGCCAAAGTCGGGTATTCAGAGTGGCACTACCTGCATAGAGCGATTGAGATCAATACCGCCAGTCAAGATCTTTTCACCGAGCTGATTCGAATCGCCGAGGTTCGGTACGCGGCGGGTCAAGCGTTACAGCAAGACGTGTTCCAGGCTGAGGTGGAACGCGCATTGCTCCAACAACAACGCTTGACACTCGACCAGCAGCGCATGAGTGTCCAGGCGAACCTCAACGAGCTCATCAACCGGGAACCGGACCGTCCGCTGCCGCCGCCTGCGCCACTGGATCTGCCAGGCCCGCTTCCGGATATCGAAGGCGCGCGCGCCGTCACTGAGATTAGCCACCCGCAGCTCCGACGACTGGAGGCAGCGGTTGGCGCTGCTCGTTCGACCGCAGAACTAGAGGACCAGTCCTCGCGTCCTGATTTCAACGCCTATGTCAGCTACTCAGAGCTTATGGATGAAGTGGACAAACGCCTGCAACTCGGTGTTTCGTTCAACATTCCGCTGGGCCGAGATAAGCGTCGGGCGGAGCGCGATGCGGCAAATGCGGAAGTCCGGCGAGCCGAACATCGATTGCAGGGAGAGCGCACCATGCTGCTTGCGGCGTTGGAAGTGGCTTACGCACAGGTCGCGGAAGCCGACGCAGCGATTCAGCTCTACCAGGAGCGTCTGCTGCCGTTGGCCGAAATCAATCTGGACGCGGCGCTGTCCGATTATCAAAGCGGCGCAGGGCAGGTCATCAGTGTCATCACTGCCGAGCGGCAGAAACTAACCACCGAGCAGGGGTTTGAACGGGCACGCGCAGACTACTGGCGACGACGTGCCGAGCTGGAACGCGTAACGGGTGAAGATCATGAGTAGACAGACTGTAGTCATCGGTATCGGGAGTGCGTTGTCACTCGTGTTCGGAATCATCATCGGTGTGCAGTGGTCGGGCGCCGCCGATGGCCGATTCGCCGCTGCGATCGAAACTCAAGACAGGCTTCGCGCCGGCCCGTTTCAGGTAGCGGTGGTTGTCGTTCCAGAGGTGCCGATGATCGGCAATAACACCGTGATGGTGTCGGTGGCCGATGCAGCCGGTGTGCCGGTTGACGACGCGCAAGTCGCGATCACGGCCATCATGCGGGCGATGGGCGCGATGCCCGAGATGCGGGTACCAGCAGAGATGGCCCAGACGGGCCCTGGGCAATACGAAGGCACCTTCAGCTTGTCCATGGATGGCAGCTGGCCGTTGACGGTGCGCATCGAGAAGGCTGGTGTGGGAACTGCGACATTGGTCTTCGATATGGCCACCCGGCGGCGGGGTCTCGAGCTCGTCTCGGGAGCGCAGGATCCTTCCGGACGGGCAACGCAGCAGGCAGACGCCGAACTGCCACCGGGGACCATCGGCGTGGACGCGCGACGGCGACAGGCGATCGGCGTCAAGATCGGCATGGTCGAGACCATGGTAATGCGGCGCCGAATTCGTGCTGTCGGCCGCGTCACCTATGACGAGACACGGCTGAGTGACGTCAGCCTCCGTTTCGACGCCTGGATTGGGCAGCTAACTGCTGATCACGTGGGTGTCGAAGTGACGCAGAATGAGACGCTCTTCACCGTGTACGGGCCGGAGCTGCTTGCAGCCCAGCAAGCCTATCTCGAGGTCGTGCGGCGGCTAGGTTCCGGCTCGGTGGTCGAGGCGGCACGTAAGCGGCTCGAGATTTGGAATCTCACCGAGAACGAGATCGATGCGCTGGTCGAAAGAGGCACTCCGGCAGTCTATGTCTCGATGGTGGCACCACGCTCCGGCATCGTCGTGCAGACGAACATCGTCGAAGGCACCGCACACCGTGCGGGTATGACGCTGATGCGGATCGCAGATCTGTCTCAGGTCTGGGTCGAAGCGCAAATCTACGAGGCCGATCTGGCCACGGTCACGCCCGGAATGCCGGTGACCGTAACGTTGTCCTATCTACCCGGGGAGCATTTTGATGGACGCATCGATTACATCTACCCGTATCTTGACGAAAACAGTCGAACGGTAAAAATCCGCGTGCCGCTCGAGAACCCGGATGGTGTTCTCAAGCCCGGCATGTACGCGGAGGTCGTGTTGGATGTGGATCTTGGCGAACGGCTGGTAGTACCCGTCGAAGCAGTCATGTTCGCAGGTGAGAGCCGCATCGTTTTCGAAGATCTCGGCGACGGCCTGCTGGCGCCACGGAGGATTCAGACTGGTCTGCAAAACACCGATTACATCGAAGTTCTCGAGGGTCTTGAGGCGGGCGCCCGGATTGTGACCTCCGGTACCTTTTTGATCGCCTCCGAGAGCAGGCTTAGCTCGGGGCTCGACCAATGGTAGGCCAGGCTCACGGCGGGCCCATCAACGGGCTGATCGACTACTGTGCCCGCAACCCTATGCTGGTCCTGGTTGTCGTTGCCGCACTGGCCGCCGTCGGTTACCGAGCTTTGACCACGGCTCCACTGGATGCGATCCCGGATCTTTCGGATGTGCAGGTGATAGTTTTTACCGAATGGCCGGGCCGAAGTCCGGATCTGGTCGAGGATCAGATCACCTATCCGCTGACGACGACGCTGCTTTCCGCGCCGGGTGTCCGATTCGTGCGCGGCCAGAGCTTCATGGGGCTGTCGTTTGTCTACGTAATTTTCGACGACGGCGTTGATATGTATTGGGCCCGTTCACGCGTGCTCGAATACTTGAATTCGTCGGCGGCCGATCTTCCGGATGGTGTGACGCCGACACTCGGACCCGACGCGACCGGTGTTGGTTGGGTATTCCAGTACGCGCTCGTGGACAAGAGTGGCGCATTGAGCTTGGCAGACCTGCGTTCGCTACAGGACTTCAATCTCCGCTACGCCTTGGAGTCGGTAGAGGGCGTGGCAGAGGTGGCCTCCATCGGCGGCTACCAAAAAGAGTATCAGATCAATGTCGATCCGAACAAACTTGCGGCGTTCGGGATCTCCCTGCAAAGCGTGATAACGGCGGTGCGTGCGTCCAACAACGATGTCGGCGGTCGGGTCATCGAGATCGCAGGTCACGAGCATTTTATTCGTGGTCGCGGTTACGTGACATCCACTCAGGACCTCGAATCGGTCGTGCTCAAGGTGGCCGAGGGCGGTATACCCGTCACCATCAAGGACGTCGGCACTGTCACGCTCGGACCCGCAATGCAGCGTGGACAAGCCGAGCTCGATGGTGAAGGTTTCGTGGTCGGTGGGATCGTCGTCATGCGCTATGGCAGCAATGCCTTGGGTGTCATAGAGCGGGTGAAAGAGCGCCTGGAGGAAATCAAACCCGGCTTGCCCGGAAATGTTGAGATCATTACTGTCTACGATCGCTCGATCCTGATTCGAAACGCGATCGATACGCTGCGACGCATCCTCTTCGAGGAGATGCTGATCGTGTCTCTGGTTATTTTTGCGTTTCTCCTGCATTTTCGATCCACGCTTGTGGCCGTGATCACCCTCCCCGTGGCGATCCTATTGGCTTTCATTCCCATGAGCTACCAGGGGCTCACCGCCAATATCATGTCACTGGGCGGCATCGCCGTAGCAATCGGCGCCATGGTGGATGCGGCTATCGTGATGGTCGAGAATACGCACAGGCGGCTGGGCGAACTGCAGGGCGATCGACCGTCCGAGGTCAGCTCGAAGGCTCGTATCGACACCGTGATTCGGGCGATGCAGGAAGTCGGCCCTTCGATCTTTTTCTCACTGCTGATCATTACCGTTTCGTTTCTGCCGGTGTTCGCGCTTCAGGGCACAGAGGGCCGACTGTTTCATCCCTTGGCCTTTACCAAATCCTACTCGATGGGGTTTGCTGCTCTGCTCTCGGTGACGCTTGTTCCGGCGTTAACAGTGTGGCTAGTCCGTGGCCGTATCCGTGCCGATCGGAGCCTATTGAATCGGGCTCTCGTCGCTGTGTATGAACCCGTCGTTAAGGCGGCGGTGAGGATGCCTTGGGCGATCGTGGGCGCGGCACTGCTGATGCTTGTCGTCACCGTGCCCACGTTCCGTTCACTCGGCAGCGAGTTCATGCCGCCTCTTAATGAAGGCTCGATTCTTTACATGCCCACCGCGTTACCCGGTATGTCGATTACCGAGGCGACACGGACGCTGCAGACCATGGACGCACAGCTGGCCGCGTTCCCCGAAGTCGAGCATGTTTTTGGCAAAGTAGGCAGATCCACCAGCCCGACCGATCCGGCTCCGCTCTCGATGGTGGAAGCCGTGGTTACGCTAAAGCCGCGCGACCAGTGGCGCGAGGGAATGACCTGGAACGATTTGATCGCTGAAATGGATCGCGCCTTGCGGTTCCCGGGGATGCCCAACATTTTTTGGATGCCTATCCAAACGCGGACCGAAATGCTTGCCACGGGGATTCGCTCAGCGTTGGGTGTCAAAGTGTTCGGCTCAGATCTCGCGACGATCGAGCGCACGGCCATCGAGATCGAACGGGCCCTGCTCGCGGATGAACGCACGGCTCCGTATACCCGCAGCGCATTCGCTGAACGGTCCACCGGGGGCTATTTCCTCGACTTCGACATCAACCGCGCCGCCGCCGCACGCTTCGGCTTGACGATTGCGGACATCGAGACCGTAATCCTCGCCGCCGTAGGCGGGATGCCGGTGTCGGAGGTCATCGAAGGCCGGGAACGCTACACGATCCTGCTGCGTTACGCGCGCGAGTATCGTGACAACCTGGAAGCGTTGGAGCGGGTGCTCGTGCCGACTCCGACCGGCGCGCAAATTCCGATCACGCAGGTCGCCGATATGACATTTCGCACTGGGCCGCCAATGGTGCGAAGCGAAGACGGTCAGTTAGTGGGGTTTGTCTTTGTCGATGTCCATGACAGTATCGGCATCGCAGACTACGTGAATCTGGCGAGAGAAGTCGTCGCTGAGCAGGTCGTGATTCCGAATGGCTATCGGCTCGCCTGGGCGGGCCAGTTCCAGTACTTCGAGCGCGCCAGGGCGACGCTCCAATTGCTGGTGCCTGCCACGCTATTCCTGATTTTTTTCATGCTGTATCTGCATCGCGGAGTCTTAGCCGAAACGCTGATCATTATGCTGTCCGTCCCCTTCAGCCTAACCGGCGCCGTGTGGTTGCTGTGGTGGCTCGGTTACAACCTCAGTGTGGCGGTGTGGGTTGGGATGATTGCTGTCGCCGGCCTGGCTGTCGAACTTGGTCTCCTGATGATGGTGTATCTCGATATGGCTTACCGGGAGCGCGCGGTGAGTGCGAAAGAGGCTCTGACGAGCGCGATTGTCGAAGGCGCAAGCCGGAGAATCCGTCCGATGCTGATGACGGGCCTAGCCTCGTTCATCGGTCTGGTTCCCATACTGCTCAGTACCGGTACCGGAGCCGATGTCATGAAGCGAATCGCGGCGCCAATGGTGGGCGGGGTGGTGTCTGCTCTGGTTACGGTCCTGATCGTCTTTCCGGCCATTTATTCGATCTGGCGAGGGAGGGGCTTACGAGATATCGCTCAACCGCAAGCATGATCCGGACCGTCGTTGAACCACTGGTCTCAATCGACGGGCTTGAATCGCTGGACCCGCCTGCCGTAGTTGGTTTCGGCGACGTAGAGATTTCCCTGCGAATCCACCGATACCGTATGGCCGTGAGTGAAGTTGCCGATCTGATGGCCGGGGCGGCCGAATGACGACAAGATATTGCCGCTCTGATGATCGAGCACGTGGACCATTTCGTTGCGGCCGTTCATGACATACAGGTAGCGTTGTTCGGGGTCAGGCGAAAAGGCGACCCACCACGCGGTGCCGCGGGCGTCGGGTAGCTCCGAAGTGCCGGTGCGAATCCAGATATTGCGGACAAAGTTGCCCATCTTGTCGAAGACCTGAACGCGGTCGCCCTGTCGGTCGCAGACGTAGATGAGGCCCTCGTTGCTCATCGCGACGCAGTGGACGACTTGTGCGAATACGCCGCCTTCGCCGGCACGCGTTTCCGCTATCGTGGCTTGCCGGCCCCACTGGCGCAGGAACTCACCTTGTTTGTCGAACACGGCGATGCGCCGATTGCCGTAGCCGTCGGCTACATAGATATCGCCGTTGTCCGGGTCGACCGCTATTGAAGACGGATAGAAGAGCTGGGTGTGGCTTGAATTCTGTGCCTGGCCATTGATCGTGCCGTCAGAGGTATCGAAGGTGCCGCGCAAACCGATCTGTAGCAACAGGTCGCCGTCATGGCTATATTTCTGAACGATGCCGTCGTCGTTTCCGCCAACATAAATGTTGTCGTCGGTGTCGAACACACAGCCGTGAATGGAGTCGGGCACGACATCGGGGTCGCCAAACGAGTCTACGAGATTGCCTTCGATATCGAAGAACAGGATCGGTGGTGCCTGCATTGAGGTTTCATGCTCTTCCTCGGTAATATTTCGGCGGTCGAGGACGGCAATATGATCATGAGAGTCGATGCAAGAACCTCCGAGCTGACCGGTAATCCAGCCTTCGGGCAACGGTTTTGGCCAAGTTGGGTCGACTTCGAAGCGTGGCGCGTCCTGTGCGACCGCGTGAACGCTGAATAGAAAAAATACGGTCAAGGCTAATTTGTACATCGAAAGCTCCCCGTTGTTCTTTTGCTCAGGTAGGCCAGCTCGATTGTGCCCCTGATCGGACCGAATCTCCAACCGGTTTACGCCAACCACCCCGTAAGCGAGAAAAAGCTGTCTGTGTCAAGCCAGCGCAGTTTGTGTTCAGGGGAAGTCATCGAACAGGGTCAGATCGACGTTGCTGGGATCGCTGAGCGAATCGGTGATCAGGATTCCGTAAAATCCGCCCTCGATCAGCGTCATCGGCGTTGGGCCCGCCAGAACAGTCACGGTGCCGCCGTCGCGTATCGTCAGTTCGAAATCACCCGGAGCGATCGCGAGACCGGGAAGGCTCGCGCCGGGTAACAGGCTCGCGGTGGGAAAGATCGTGTTGAGATCGGTGCCGATTGGCGCAATAAACACGTCGACAAACTGAAACAGTTGCGCGGCGTTGTACAGATTGACGGTAATTTCACCCACGATGGGCCGATAGTCATCGATTGAGAAGCTGGTTGACGTGGCACCGGGGTCGTTGGCGATAAAGAAAGTGCCGAAGCGGCCGGCCTCTACCGCAAAAGGAAAGTTCACCTCCAGTACGCCGGGGTTATCTACCGGCCTGGCCGTCAGATCGTGCGCCCCGGGCGTAATGGTGGTTACGTAGTCAGAGATGGTGCCGAAACTAAGCCCGGGAAAGAGCGGCGGCGAAAACTCATCGTCGATACCGACGTCCAAACTGCTTCGGTCTGAGATCGTGTTGATGACGCGGATTTGCGACAGTAAGTCGCGATCAACGAATGAAAAGTTCGTGCTGCCCGTCACAACGACGGCAACTGGTGCGATCCCCTGCTCGGCACCGTCGATGATTGCGAACAGCGCTGATTGGGCGGCGGACAGCGGGAACGTGACGCTCCTGAGCAGCACGGCGGAAGGGCTCGCCACTTGTGTCAGCGTGAATTCGTAGTCCCCGGTATCGATCGTTCTCGGCGCCAGATCTTCACCGAAACTGATGGTCCCAAGCGGTACGGCAGAAAGCAGATCAGCGCCTGGGGCCTCGAGAAAGACATCGACCGCACCCAGGGTTGGTGCTACATGCAGTAACGCTACCTGCGCGCTCGTCGAGTTGGGTTCAGTGCTCGGGGCTTCCAAGATCAGCTGTTGCAGCTGTCCACCGACTTCGGTTGCAACGATCGTGTAGTTAGTTCCAGCCACTAGCTCGTGGGTGAACGAGACTAGTCGTTCCGCTGCGGCGCCCGCGGTCGAAATATCAAAATGAAAATTATAAACGTCGATATCGAACGTCCGCGTAACGCTCTGCTTATAGTCCAGGCTGGCTTCGATCGCTTCCTCGCGACGAAACGTGATAGGCCCCTGGCTGGGCGCCGCGTGGATGAAGGAGACAAAGACATCGGGTGGATTTTCTCGCCCTCCGTCACAGCCCGATACCGCCAAGCTGAGTAGGATGGTGATAGTCAACAGCAACTTCGGCTTCATACGGGCTATTCGGTCGGCGGAACCCGCAATGGTACAGGCTCAGCACTACAATGCCAGCCGCATCCCAAGCGTCACGGAAGGTAAATTTATGCAGGAATTCAGCGGCCGAGAACTGACCGCCATTTTGCTGGGCATTCTCTTGGCCGGCCCTGCTGTTGCTCAGGACACGGTGCCGCTGCGCACCCGTAATCTGAGCCCGATGGTTGCGATCTTCGGGCTACCGACCTGGGAGACCGGGCTCGAGGGGCGCTCCCAAGAGTTGGCGGTCGTTGCCGAGGTGGCCAACCATTACCGGCTGTCCAGTCGTGGCCAGGAGCAGCTTATTCTCGATGGAGAGACCTGGCGCACCAGCTTTTTCTATAAGCGCAGTCTCGCCGAGCGTTGGACATTCGGCGTCGAGGTATCGCTGCTCCGGTACTCCGGCGGCGTATTGGATGACGTGATCGATGGTTGGCATTCGTTGTTCAACCTTCCGGACGGGAGCCGTAATCGGTTGCCCGAAGATCAGTTCGATTTTCTGTATAACGACGGAGGAGTGAATGCATTCACGCTCAGCGAAAGCAGAACCGGACTGGGCGATACGCAAATCAGCCTTTCGCGAATGGTCGGCGGCGACTCCGGCGTGTTGCTGCGCGCGATCGTGAAGCTTCCCACCGGCGACGCGGACACGCTCGCTGGCAGCGGTGCCGCAGATCTATCAATTACCCTGCTTCGGCGGAGCCAAATGTCCTGGGGGTCCCATCCGATCGGTACTTACTGGGGGTTGGGGGTCATGAGAGTCGGCACTCCTGAATATCTCGCGACGCGCAGCGAGGACTGGGTGGGTTTGGGAGTGTTGGGAGGAAGCTGGCAGCCGTTCGAGAAGATCGGACTCAAAGTTCAGCTCGATTACCACACGCGTTTCTATAACAGCTCCTTGGTCGAATTGGGCTCGGATTCGGTCCAGGCGAGCATCGGTGGCTGGTGGGCACTCGACGATCGTCGCACGCTGAGCTTCGCGCTTAACGAAGATCTGACCGTTCGAACTTCCCCGGACGTATCGTTGCACCTGGACTTCTCATGGAGACTTGGAGCGAGCCCTCTATAATCGCCCGGATCATGTATCGAGCTCTCACCGTACCGTTGGGGATGTTGCTATTGGCTGGCTGCACTCAGTCTGCAGATAGCCCTGAACTCGGTCCGGCGACGACTCCGGCCGGACTGTCTTCGCCGCCGCCTCGGGTGGGTACGGCGGCGGACTTCGGCGGCGGTGAGTTCAAAACGGCCGTGGCGTATCTCAAGGAGCCGCGGTTCGCGGCCGCTGACCTAATGCGGGGTGAGCTTCTGAGCTTAGCCTGTCAGGCGTGTCATACCCTGGGCGCGGGTCAGGCACATCTACTCGGGCCGAATCTCTATGGTGTCTTCGGTCGAATTTCGGCGGGGCAGGACGACTTCGATTACTCCCCGGAACTGCGGTCCGCCAAGCTCGTCTGGACGCCCGCGGCGCTTGAGGCGTGGCTCGCGAATCCGGCAGAGTTTCTTCCCGGTAACAACATGGTATTCGCAGGCTACAACTCGGCTACCGATCGGCGCGATCTGATTGCTTTCCTGTTACATAACTCCGGCGGCCTTGCGCAGTGACCAAGAATCCGCGACACCAGGCTGTCTACAATCCCGAGCTCGGCACACTGTTAACCTGTTTTGTGGTCTAATTTAAAGACTACTAAGCCATTGGCGATGGGTCTCGACAATCCCGCGACGATTTTCGGCACGTTGCGAGCAAGTTTAATTCGTGAGTGAACACATACATGGTGACGCGCAGACGATGCCCCTGGATACCATGACGGAACGGCGCAATGCGCATGAACGACGACGGCTGACCCTAAAGACTTTCCTGCAGGGCAGCGTTACCCCGCGTCGTCGCGGTGGTCGCCGAGAACACGAAGGCGACGATGTCGTCGATTGGCATGAGCCCGTTCTGCTGTTCTTGGCGCTCACGATTCTTTTGTTGAGCATTGCCGATGCATTCTTGACCCTGACGTTGCTAACCAACGGTGCCACGGAGATCAATCCGTTGTTGGCATACCTTCTCCAGAATTACCCAGGGTATTTCGCTATCTTCAAGGTGACGCTGACGAGCGTCGGGGTCGTAGTACTGGTTGCGATGGCTCGGGCGCGGGTGTTTAGGATCGTACGCGTCAAAACCATTCTGCAATGTATCCTTGCTGGCTACCTCGTCTTGGTTACGTACGAAGTGTGGATGATGAGAGTGGTTCTCTGAGAAAAAAGGACGCTGTGCAAAAGCGGCTGATCGCAAGGTCCCCTTTCTGTTGGGACAAAAAATCATGAGCACACGACTACAACGGCAGTACGAGTCGTCACCGTTCCATGGCGCCAACGCGCCGTACATCGAGGCGCTATATGAATCCTATCTAGAGGATCCTGCGAGTGTGTCCGATGAGTGGCGCCGACTATTTATCGGTTTGAACGGAGATAAGGCTGCTGAGGTGGCCCATGCGCCGGTCGTTGCGGCGCTGACCAAGCGGCTTAGATTGGCTGGCGTGTCCACCCTGAACGGCGGCGCAGTCGCTGCTCCAGCCAGCCAGGCCAGCGAGAAGCAAGCCGCGGTTTCACGGTTGATCCAGGTATACATCATGCGGGGTCATCAGATTGCGGACCTCGATCCGCTCGGCCTGTGGGAGCGACACACTCCCGCCGTGTTGAAGTTCGACTATCTCGGTCTGGATGATGCGGATCTGGATACCGAATTCTTCACGGGCGGATTGGCCGGCACGGGACACACTCGCGTAAAGCTCAGGAACATCCTTGCGCTTCTGAAGCAGATCTATTGCGGCAAGATCGGCGCGGAGTTCGCTCATCTATCTCGGGCCCGGGAGCGGCTCTGGCTCAGAGAGCGATTCGAGGCCGAGATGGTTAAGCGTAGCGACAACGAGGTCGAGCAACGCCGAATTCTCGCGAGTCTTAATCGAGCCGAAGGTATCGAACGCTATCTCAACACCAAATTCGTTGGGCAGAAGCGATTCTCACTGGAGGGTGCGGAGGCGCTGATCCCTTTACTCGATGATCTGATCCAACGTGCAGGCGAGCAGGGGTTGGAAGAGATCGTCATCGGTATGGCACATCGTGGTCGGCTGAACGTCTTGGTGAACGTGCTCGGCAAGTCGCCCCAGGAGTTATTCTCTGAATTCGAGGGCGATTTGGATCGGACCGAGCTTATGGGCTCGGGCGACGTCAAATATCACATGGGGTTCTCATCGGATATTCGTACGCCCGGCGGGAATGTGCACGTTGTTTTGGCGTTCAACCCTTCCCATCTGGAAATCGTCGATCCAGTCGTTGAGGGTTCCGTCAGAGCCCGCCAGGATCGCAGAGATGATGCGGAGGGCAACCAGGTCTTGCCCGTGCTGATCCATGGCGATGCGGCTATCGCCGGACAAGGCGTGGTCGCGGAAACCTTCCAGCTCTCCCAGGCTCGCGACTTCTATACCGGCGGCACGATCCATATCATTATCAATAATCAGATCGGATTCACGACTAGCGACACTCGGGATCTTCGGTCGACACCGTATTGCTCCGACATCGCGAAGATGGTTGAAGCGCCGGTCCTGCACGTAAATGGAGATGATCCCGAAGTCGTGGTGGCGGCCATCCGGTTGGCGCTGCGTTATCGGCAGGCATTTCATAAAGATGTGGTGATAGATCTGGTCTGTTATCGGCGTCTCGGTCACAACGAGGCGGATGAGCCATCTGCGACTCAGCCCATCATGTATCAGACCATCAAGAAGCATCCGAGCGTCCGAACCCGGTATGGCGCGGCGCTCGTAGAACGGGGCGTCGTCGCTGCCGAGGAACTGACCACGATGGCGGACGCCTATCGAGATTGCCTCGATGCAGGCCGCAGCCCCAACGACGATTGTCTCGGCATGATCGGCAACCAATACACGATCGATTGGAGCCGCTGGCAAGGCAGCCTGGGTGATGCGGTCAAAACCTCGGTGCCGAAGTCGCAACTCAAACGCTTCGGTCAGCTAGTCAACACCGTACCGGACGATTTCAAGCTGCATCCTCGCGTGCAGAGAGTTCTGGACGACCGAATCAAGATGGCGGCGGACAAACTGCCGATCGACTGGGGGTTTGCGGAGACGCTCGCCTACGCCAGCCTGCTGGCAGACAATTACCATATTCGGCTGATCGGCCAGGACAGTCGCCGCGGGACCTTCTTTCATCGCCACGCAACGTTCTTCAATCAGAAAGACGGCAAGGAATTCACGCCGCTAGCCCATGTCGCGCAGAACGCAGCTGCGTTTACTATCGCCGACTCGCTATTATCGGAGGAGGCGGTTCTCGGCTTCGAATACGGTTACAGTACGACCTCGCCGGACTGTCTCGTGATCTGGGAGGGCCAGTTCGGTGATTTCGTCAATGGCGCGCAGGTCGTCATCGATCAGTTCATCAGTTCCGGTGAAGCGAAATGGGGCAGGCGCTCCGGACTGACGCTTTTCCTGCCTCACGGCTACGAAGGTCAAGGTCCCGAGCATTCGTCGGCGCGCCTGGAGCGGTTTCTACAGCTTTGTGCCGAGCACAATATGCAAGTGTGCATCCCGTCGACGCCGGCGCAGATGTTCCACATGTTACGCCGACAGTGCTTGCGGCGGGTTCGCAAACCGTTGGTCGTGCTGACGCCGAAGAGTCTGTTGCGACATCGGTCCTCAATCTCATCACTACGTGACTTATCGCGAGGGGAATTTCAGCCGCTGATCGGTGAAACGGAATCGCTGCCGGAGAAGGATGTGGAGCGTGTAATCTTCTGCAGCGGGAAGGTGTATTACGATCTGGCGCAAATGCGCCGGGAGAAGGAGATTGGCCGAACGGTGATCATCCGTTTGGAAGAGCTCTATCCTTTTCCTATCGAGGCCTATGCGCGCACCCTCGCGCTCTATCCGAATGCTGCCGAGATCGTTTGGTGCCAGGAAGAGCCGCAGAACCAGGGCGCGTGGTACCAGATACGGCATCGCTTGCAGGAGGCGCTGGATAAGAAGCACCGACTCACCTACTCCGGCCGGCCCGGTGCGGCGGCGCCCGCCTCGGGTATTTATGCCTTGCATGTCATCCAGCAGGAGGCACTGGTGGCTGCTGCATTGGGAGTAGATACTCCGGATGGTGACTAGTGGTCCAACAAGGTTGCTGCGCTCAGGAGCGATGAATGACGATTGAGGTCAAAGTGCCGCAATTACCTGAGTCGGTGACTGATGCAACAGTGGTGACATGGCATAAGCGCGTCGGCGATTCTGTGCGCCGTGATGAGAACCTCGTAGATCTGGAGACCGACAAAGTCGTTCTGGAAGTCCCTGCGCCCATCGACGGTATATTAAAGGAGTTGAAGATCGACGACGGTGCGATTGTGACCGGCGGGCAGGTGCTCGCACTGCTTGAGCCGGGTGAGGTGGCCGCGGCCGGTTCCTCGGCTAGCGCGAAAGAATCGCCGACTTCGGTGGCACCCGCCGAGGCAGACCGGTCAGTTGAAGCTTCTGCTTGGAAACTGGGGCCGGCTGCCCGGCGGCTGGTGGAAGAGCATGACTTGGACGTATCGGCCATCGCCAGTACCGGTCGGGACGGCCGGATCACGAAGGGAGACGTGCTGGACTTTCTTGCGACCCGCCGTGCTACGTCAGCCGCTTCGGACGAGGATGCGCCGATTACGCTGGGGTCGCGTGGTGGTTCACGCACCGAACAACGTGTTGCAATGACAAGGTTGCGCGTGCGCATCGCGGAACGTCTGGTCGAGGCGCAGCACACGGCTGCAATGTTGACGACCTTCAACGAGGTCGACATGACTGCAGTCATAGGTCTACGCGCTCGGTATCGGGATGAGTTCCAGGAGCGCTACAGTGTCAAGCTGGGCTTCATGTCATTCTTCGTCAAGGCCTCTATCGAAGCGCTGCGCCGATACCCTGTGCTCAACGCGTCCCTGGATGACACCGACATCATCTATCACGAATACTTCGATATCGGGGTCGCCATATCGACCGACCGGGGCTTGCTGGTACCCACCATTCGCAATGCCGAGTCTATGGGCTACGCTGAGATCGAAGCAACCATCGTTGACTTTGGCGCGCGAGCCCGCAGTGGTGGCATCAAGTTGGAGGAGCTGACCGGCGGAACGTTTACGATTACTAACGGCGGAATCTTCGGTTCGCTGATGTCGACCCCGATTTTGAATCCGCCCCAGAGCGGTATCCTCGGCATGCACAAGATTCAACAGCGTCCGACGGTCGTTGACGGGGAGATCGAGGCCCGCCCTATGATGTATGTGGCCTTAACCTACGATCATCGCGTGGTTGATGGACGTGAAGCCGTTCAGTTCCTAGTTGCTTTGAAAGAGCTATTAGAGGATCCTGCGCGGCTGATTTTGCAGGTGTAACTGGTGGTCCAACAAGGCTATATTTATGAGTCAACAAGAATTTGATGTCGTCGTGATTGGCGGCGGCCCGGCCGGCTACCCGGCGGCGATACGCGCTGCGCAGAACGGTCTGCGCGCGGCGTGTATCGATGAATGGCAGAACCATGACGGCAGTCGCCGCTTCGGTGGCACGTGTTCGAACGCGGGCTGTATTCCTTCCAAAGCGCTGCTCGAATCTTCAGAGCTCTACCACCGGGCCGCGTCGGAGTTTGAATCCCACGGCATATCGGTCGGCAAGCTTGGTATCGATATCGCCACGATGCAGTCGCGCAAGGCCGGCATCGTGGAGCAGCTGACCAACGGTATTGTGGCGCTATTGAAGTCCAACGGGGTCACCGCCTTGCAGGGCCATGGGCGCCTCCTGCCGGGCGGTCGCGTTGAGTTCACGGATGCCGAAGGCGCCAAGGAAACGATCAGCGCCAAGCATGTGATACTCGCCAGCGGTTCCGTGCCGATCGAACTGCCCATGGCACCGTTCGACGGAAAAAATATCGTCGATTCTCAGGATGCACTCGAGTTCACCGAAGTGCCGAAGCGGCTGGGCGTTATCGGTGCGGGCGTGGTTGGGCTTGAACTGGGAAGCGTGTGGCAGCGACTGGGTGCCGAGGTGATTATCCTTGAGGCGCTCGATGACTTTCTGGTCGTGGCGGATGCCCGGATCGCTCAGGAAGCAGGCAGGCAATTCAAGCGCCAAGGTTTGGATATTCGCCTCGGCGCGAAAATGACCGGTGCGAAGGCCAGTAAGACAGGGGTCAGTGTCAGTTACACAGCTGATGCCGGCAAACATACGCTCGAGGTCGACAAGCTGATCGTCTGTGTCGGGCGACGGGCGTTTACTTCTGAGTTGTTGGCGGATGACTCGGGCGTAGTCGTTGATGAACACGGCTTCATCCAGGTCGATGAGAACTGCCGATCCACGGCTGCTCAGGTTTGGGCGGTCGGTGACGTCGTACGCGGTCCGATGTTGGCTCACAAGGGAACCGAGGAAGGGATCATGGTCGCCGACCTGATCGCCGGCAAGGCCGGTGAGGTCAACTACGGCGTGATTCCGTCGGTGATCTATACGGCACCCGAAATTGCCTGGGTCGGTAAGACCGAGGCCGAGGTCAAAGCGAGCGGTGTCGCATACAAAATAGGAACCTTCTCATTCGCAGCCAACGGTCGCGCGCAAGCCATGGAGCAGACGGCAGGCTTTGTGAAAGTCATTGCCGCAGAAGACGACGATGAGTTGCTGGGCGTCCATATTATCGGACCGGTTGCGGGTGAATTGATCGCCGAGGCAGTGCTGGCGATGGAGTTTTCGGCCTCTACCGAGGACCTGCAGCGAACCATTCACGCCCATCCGACACTGGCCGAGGCTATTCACGAAGCGGCGCTGGTCGCTGACAAGCGCGCCATCCACGCGATCAACCGCTGATCGTCAACGGCGGGCGCCATGCTGCCTGAATGCGCAAATCCCGTTATCATAGGCGCTGGCGGGAGCTAACTGCTTACTGCCATTGGAGTTACGGAGGAAGTTCTCACGAGGGATTGCCCGGCGGCGGCCAGGGCTAGCGCCTGTCTGAGAACACACGAACCATGCGCGCACGCTGGGAGCACGATGGCTGGCCACAGTAAATGGGCGAATATCCGCTTTCGGAAAGGTGCCCAGGACGCTAAACGCGGCAAGCTCTTTACCAAGCTGATCCGCGAGATTACGGTCGCTGCTCGCGCGGGCGGTGCCGATCCCACGTCCAATCCTCGCCTCCGAAGCGCGATGGATAAAGCCAAATCCCAGAGCATGCCCAAGGACAATATCGACCGTGCCATCAAACGCGGTTCGGGCGAGGATGACGGGGCGGTCTATGAAGAGGTGCGCTACGAGGGCTACGGCCCCGGCGGTGTCGCGGTCATGGTCGATGGCCTGACCGACAACCGTAACCGCACCGTGGCAGAAATACGTTACGCGTTTTCCAAACATGGCGGCAATCTCGGCGCCGACGGATCGGTCGCTTACCTCTTCACACATACGAGTCTGCTGAGTTATCCCAGCGGGTCCGACGAGGACAAGATCATGGAGATAGCGATTGCGGCCGGTGCGCTGGACGTCGTTGCAAATGACGATGGCTCGATCGATGTGCTCGGCGAGCCGATGGATTTCGGCGCCGTCAAGGACGCCATGACAGCGGCCGGGCTGACTCCGGAGCATTCGGAGATCACCATGCGAGCTTCGGTCAGCGCGGAGCTTAAGGTGTCCGAAGCCGAGACTTTGCTCAAGCTGCTCGACGCACTAGATGAGCTGGACGATGTGCAGCAGGTGTACTCTAACGCGGAGATTCCGAAAGAACTTCTTGAGGGCTAGTTGGCAACAGGCATGAAGCATACGGATCGAGGACAGGTGACAGAGAGTATTCGCATTCTCGGAATAGACCCCGGGTCCCGGTTCACCGGTTACGGATTCATCGACACCCGCGGTGGCCACGCAGTCGTCGTCGATTGGGGCACGATCCAAACAGCGGGTGACCACAGCAGCCGGCTCAGACAAATTTTTGGAGAAATCGCTGCGCTGGTGACCCGATATCAGCCCGTTGAGATCGCGATCGAACGCGTATTCGTGCACAGAAACGCCGATAGCGCCCTAAAACTGGGCCAGGCCCGAGCCGCTGCGTTGTGCGCGACCTTTCAAGCGGAGTTGCCGATCTTCGAGTATGCGGCCAGGCATGTTAAAAAAGCCGTTGTCGGTAGCGGCGGCGCCGACAAAGCTCAGGTCCAGCACATGGTCAAGTTGCTGCTGGCGATGCAAGACGAACCGCCGACGGACGCCGCTGACGCGCTTGCGGTGGCGCTATGCCATTCGCACGAGCGCAAGACGCATGCGCTGCTGCGCGAATTCGCGGTGCACTCGTGATCGGGTTTCTCAACGGTACGCTCGTTTCCAAGCGGCCGCCGCAGTTGACCTTGGACGTGGGCGGTGTGGGCTATGAGATACAGGCGCCGATGTCGACGTTCTACGGCCTGCCTGAATCCGGTGAGCCGTTACGGCTCGTGACGCATCTTGTCATTCGTGACGACGCCCATGTCCTCTACGGGTTCGCCTCGGAGGCGGAGCGGGCACTGTTTAGAAGTTTGCTGAAGGTTTCCGGTGTGGGGGCCCGCATCGCGCTGGGTATCCTGTCGGGGATCAGCGTTGAGGGGTTTCGGCAATGCGTTCTGGACAAAGATGTCGAGGCGCTGACGCGATTACCCGGCATCGGGCGCAAAACGGCAGGGCGTTTGCTGGTTGAGATGCCCGATCGGCTGCCTGCTGAAGATCTCTCGGGCGGCGATGGCAGAGACAGTATTACGAACGCCCAGGGTGAGGCGCACGGGGCGCTGTTGGCGCTGGGCTATAAGTCTGCAGAGGCTTTAAGGATGCTTAAGAATCTGGACGCTACTAGACTGGGTACCGAGGAGTTGATCCGCGAAGCGCTGCGGCAGGTTCGGAATCGATAGCGACTCTATAAGCGAAGGACGATGAACGAAGAAGTACGTATGGTGGCAGGCGCAGCCGTTGCAGAGGACGAAGTTTTTGACCGTGCGGTGCGGCCAAAGACTCTGGACGAGTACATCGGCCAGGTCAGTGTTAAACGGCAGATGCAGATCTTTATCACGGCCGCGCGCAATCGCGGCGAGGCGTTGGATCACACGCTAATCTTCGGGCCGCCGGGATTGGGCAAGACGACATTGGCGCACATCATCGCGAACGAGCTCCAAGTGAATCTTCGCCAGACCTCCGGGCCGGTACTCGAGCGTCCCGGCGATCTGGCGGCCATATTGACCAATCTGGAACCGAACGATGTCCTGTTTGTCGACGAAATTCATCGTCTGAGTCCTGTTGTTGAGGAGGTGCTCTATCCGGCGCTGGAGGATTTTCATCTCGACATCATGATTGGTGAGGGGCCGGGAGCGCGATCAATCAAGCTCGAGTTACGGCCGTTCACGTTGGTCGGGGCGACGACGCGTGCCGGGCTGTTGACTTCCCCGTTGCGGGACCGTTTCGGTATCGTTCAACGTTTGGAGTTCTACAGCTCCGAAGAGTTGGCCCAGATCGTTACCCGAACGGCATCGATACTTGATCTGCCGATCGATGAGCGCGGCGTTAGAGAGATAGCGAGCCGCTCTCGTGGTACGCCCAGGATTGCCAATCGGCTGTTGCGGCGAGTGCGCGATTATGCCGAAGTGGAGGCAGACGGCCGCGTCGACGAAGACGTCGCCCGGGCGGCGATGGATCTGCTCGAAGTGGACCCGATTGGCTTCGATGCCATGGACCGTAAACTCCTGATGACCATTATCGAGAAGTTCCAGGGCGGGCCGGTTGGCATCGACAATCTGGCCGCGGCTATCGGTGAGGAGCGCGGTACTCTGGAGGACGTTGTCGAGCCGTTCCTGATCCAGGAGGGATTTCTGCAGCGCACGTCACGGGGCCGAATGGCGACCCCGAATGCTTATCGACACTTTGACGTAGCTCTGCCGAAGTCCGCGAACGCTCCGGACACGCCGAGCCTCTTTGACTGACGCCGGAGGGTGCGATGAGCCAGTTCGTGTTCCCGGTGCGGGTCTATCTAGAGGATACGGATGCGCATGGTATGGTCTATAACGCGAGCTTTTTCCGTTACTTGGAGCGGGCGCGAACCGAGTGGCTGCGCGCCCACGGCGTCGATCACACGTTCCTGCGAGAACAGGAGCGTGTCGTGCTGGTGTTGGTGGGCACCGAGATAAAATTTACTCGGCCGGCGAGGCTGGACGACATGTTATATATCACCGCGGAGCTCTCGCAGCTGAAGGGGGCCCGATTTATTTTCGAGCAGAGTGTTCGCCGTGAGTCTCCTGACGGCGAGCTATTGTGCAAGGGGACCGCAGAGGTCGCGTGCATGGATTCCGAGCAACTGAAAGCCCGGCGCGTGCCCGCTGCTCTATTGAGTGTGCTTAGCGAATGAATGTGGATCTGTCCATTGTCTCGCTGATATTGAACGCGAGCCTGCCCGTGCAGTTTGTGTTGTTGCTGCTGCTGGCCGCATCTATCGCGTCGTGGACGGTCATCATTGAGAAAGGCCGGATGCTGAAACAGTCCATGGCTGCGGCCGATGACTTCGAATCGCGTTTCTGGTCCGGTGGTGATCTGGCGCCGATGTATCGTGATATCGCCGCTGGCAGCGGCGCGCGAATTGGTATGGCGGGTATCTTCGAGTCCGGCTTTCGCGAATTCGGTCGATTAAAGCCAGAACTGGCGCTGAGCAGCGATCAAATTCTTGAGGGCGCGCGCCGCTCGATGCGTGTGTCGCAGATGCGTGAGGTAGACCGCCTGGAAAACAACCTGGCTTTTCTAGCGACGGTAGGTTCTACAAGCCCCTATGTCGGACTGTTTGGTACGGTGTGGGGCATCATGAATACTTTTTTTGCACTGGGGAGCGTGCAAAGCGCGACCGTCGCTCTGGTGGCACCCGGAATCGCGGAAGCATTGATTGCAACGGCAATGGGCCTGTTCGCGGCCATTCCTGCTGTGATCGCGTTTAATCACTTTGCCGATAAGGTAGGGCGCCTGGAAGTTCGATTCGACACGTTCATGGAAGAATTTTCTGCGATTCTGCAGCGCCATGCCGCGCAGAGAGAAGGAGCCTCTGAGTGAGCCGTGCACGTCATCGCCGACTGATGAGTGAAATTAACGTTGTGCCCTACATCGACGTGATGCTCGTGCTGCTGATTATTTTTATGATTACAGCGCCCCTGTTGACTCAGGGAATCACCGTAGATCTGCCGAACGCACCAGCGGAGCCTCTTGACCCTGAGCTGCTGCAGAACAATCTGCCGTTGGTCTTAAGCATCGATCGGGAGGGACTGCTATATCTCAGTGTTGGCGATGATGAGGAGTTGCCTATCGATGAGCGAACGGTCGTCGCCAGAGCCGCGGCGGTGCTCCGAAGGAACTCTGAGACGCCGGTGTTGCTCAAAGCGGATCAGGCGGTTTCTTACGGCCGCGTGGTCACCGCCATGGTTCTGTTGCAACAAGCCGGGGCCAAGACCATTGGATTTATCACGGATCCGTTGGAAGGGTTTCGTGAGGCACCCTGAGGAGGTGCAACGAGCGGCATTATGGGTTTGTACCTACGAGAACACACGGGCGCTGTCGTCCTTTCGACTGTCCTGCATGTTGCGGTGGCGGTGACCTTGACACTGGGCGTGCGTTTTTCGGACCGGTCGCAGTATCCACTGCCCGTAGAACAGGTGGTTATCGAAGCCACGGTCGTGGATGAGGCGATGATCCTGCGGGAAATGGAACGACTGGAGCAACAGGAGCAGGAGGAGATTCTCCGCCAGCAGGAGCAAGCACGGCTCGCGCGAGAGCAAGCGGAAGCAGCGCGCCGGCAGCTCGAAGAAGAGCAGCAAAGATTGGAGGCTGTACGCCAGGAACGCGAGCGGGCGACCCAGTTGGAAGAGCAGCGCCTGATTGATGTCCAGCGGCAGCTTGAAGAGGCGCAGCGTTTGCAGGCTGAAGAGGAACTTCGGCTTGTTAAAGAGCGGGAGGCAGAGGCACAGCGTCAGCGTGAAGAGCGGCAGCGACTGGCTCGGGAAGCGGAAGAAGCACGCCGCCTAGCCGAGATGGAGGCTGAGTTGCAGCAGGCGCTGGCAGTCGAAGATGAACGTCGACGCGCCGAAGAGTCAGGCCTACTTGACCAGTACCGTCGTCTCATCGTGAACCGTATCGAGCGGGAATGGATACCCCCATTGAGCGCGCAACCCGGCCTGGAGTGTGAGGTGCAGGTGATACAAATACCGAGCGGTGACATCGTGGATGTTCGCGTCGGTCGCTGTAACGGCGATGACGCGGTGATCCGCTCAATCGAGGCGGCGGTGTTGAATGCTTCTCCATTGCCGAGACCTCCCATCCCTTCGCTGTTCGAGCGTACGCTCAATGTTGTCTTCGCCCCGGACCACTAACGGCAATGCTAGTTGTAGAGATATTATGACTGGGCTTTCGCTGCTACGGGCCGTCGTGGTCTGTGCACTCGTCGGCTTATTCGGCTATTCCGGTGCCAACGCGCAGTTGCGAATCGAGATTACACGCGGAATCGACCGGCCGGTGCCTATGGCCATCGTGCCGTTCGGTTGGGAAGGCCCTTCCGGCAGTGAGGCGCCGTTCGACTTCGCTGCGCTGATTTCGGCCGATTTAAGTCAGAGTGGTCGTTTCGATCCACTAGACGATCGCGACATGGTGTCGCACCCTACACGGCCGGCCGACGTAGATTTCCAGGACTGGCAGATTCTGGAAGTGGACGTGCTGGTGATCGGCCGAATGTTGGAAGAGGGACCGAATCGATACACGGTGATTTTCCAGTTGTTCGATGTGCTGCGTGGCGAGCCGTTATTGGGGTACCGGTTGACTTCCACTGGCGATGAGGGCGAGCTGCGTGCGGCCGGCCATCGCATTGCCGATATGATCTTCGAGGCCCTCACCGGCATCCGCGGGGTGTTCGGCACGCAGATCGCGTACGTTAGCCAGGAGGGCAAAGGCGAGAATAGCCTCTTTCGACTGATCGTCTCCGATGCCGACGGTGCTAATCAACATATCATCGTGGAGTCTTTCGAACCACTGATGTCGCCGAGTTGGTCACCCGATGGCCGCAAGGTCGCCTATGTGTCATTCGAGAGAGAGCAATCTGCGATCTATATACAAACACTGCGGACCGGGACCCGGGATCGCGTGTCAGCGCGCGCCGGCATCAATGGCGCACCGGTATTCTCTCCCGATGGCCGGATGCTGGCGCTTGCTTTGTCCGGAGTCCAGGGTAACCTGGATATCTACATACTCGATCTGGCGACTCAGGTATTGACGCGGCTGACGCGCAATGCGGCGATCGATACCGAGCCCACCTGGGCACCTGACGGTGAGAGCATCTATTTCACATCGGCTCGCTCTGGCGGCCCACAGGTGTATCGTGTGGAGACTCGGTTTGGCGCACCGGTCGAACGTGTGACATTCGAGGGCAGCTACAACGCGCGGCCTAGAGTTTCTCCGGATGGCAGTCAACTGGCCGTCATCCATCGAGTTCGAGACGATTACCGGATTGCCCTCGTGGATCCCGACACCGGAGTCACACAGGTCTTAAGCAATGGAAGTCTGGATGAGTCACCGAGTTTCGCTCCCAATGGTGCCCAGATCATCTACGCGACCCGGGAGCAGGGTGTGGGTGTGTTGTCCTCGGTCAGTACTGACGGCCGTATCCATCGGCAGATCGCGTCGGTGGCAGGGGATGTACGGGAGCCAGTCTGGTCGCCGTTTCCGCGAAGCTAATCACAGGTAATTCTAGATAACTGTTGTAACATGCTCGTCTGCGTATAGATAAAGGGAATTTGACAATGGCTCGACAAGTTTTTCTGCTGATTCTGATCGGCGTGGGCGCGGTATTGGCAGGCTGCGGCGGTGATGCGGCGACAGTACCCGATGGCACATCGGCGACCGATCCTGGTGTAACCGCGGTTAGTAACGGCGAAGGGGCGACGACAGACGCGCTTGATGGCACACGTGGTCCGAACGTCCGCCCGGAGGAGCCGGGCGACAACGCCGAGGGACTCCTGTCCCGGCTCGTGCTTTATTTCGAGTTCGATCAAAGCAATATCGCCTCGGAGTTCAACGCGCTGCTGGCGGCTCATGGCGCGTATCTGGCGGCTAACGACGGTGCTCAGGTTCGACTGGAAGGGCATGCTGATGAACGCGGCAGCCGCGAATACAATATCGGTCTCGGTGAGGAGCGGGCGCAGGCGGTACGCCGCGTGTTGTTATTGCAAGGAGCCGCGACGGATCAGCTCAGTACAGTGAGTTATGGTGAAGAGCGTCCGGCGACCGTCGGCAGCGACGAGGAAGCCTACAGCCTGAACCGCCGCGTCGAACTGGTGTATCGTTAATAACTCACATGAGGTGGATCACGATGGCAGCTGCGCTGAGACGAAGTTATCTTCTGGCTCCAGTTGTAGTCCTTGCGACGGCTAGTTGCACGAGCGTCCCGACGACTGAGGATCCGATCTATCTGAAACTGACGGATCTCGAAGCGCGATTGATTCGCATTGAGCGAGTGATGGACAATCAGAGCCTGATTGATCTCTCGAGCCGAGTAGACCTCGTTCAAGACCAGGCTCAGATGTTAACGGGCGAAGTCGAGACGCTACGCTATGAGACTGACAATGGGACCGACCGTCAACGTCAGCTTTACTTGGATATCGACAGCCGGTTACAGATTCTGGAAGTCACCCAAGCTCAAACGGCTAATCTGCCGCCCGTGGCGATTACGGACTTGAACTTGGAAGATTCAGAGCCGTTCGTTTCACGGCCACGGGTACTCCAGGGTAGCGATCAGGATAACTACCGAGTGGCGTTTGATCTACTGAAGAACGGTCGTTATGTGGAATCCGCTCAAGCGTTCGATCAGTTTCTGGCCGTCTTCCCGTCGAGTCCGTTAGCCGATAACGCTCAGTATTGGCTGGCAGAAACGTATTACGTGCAGCGTCAGTTCACGACCGCGCTACCGACATTCCGGGCGGTCGTCGATAGCTATCCGGACTCCTCCAAACTGGCGGATGCGCTGTTGAAGATCGGCTTCTGTAACTTCGAGCTACAGCAGTGGGATGCGGCTCGGGTAGCCTTGGAGCGAGTCGCGCGGGAGTTTCCCGAAACGACAGCCGCGCGACTGGCGAGTCAGCGGCTGGAGCGATTGACGCAGGAGCAGGGCTGAGTGTGGCAGCCACTCTTAACGAGAATCAAGCTACCGAACGGCTGAAAATCACCGAGATTTTCTTCTCGATACAGGGCGAGGCCCAGTTCAGCGGCCTGCCCACGGTCTTTGTTCGTCTGACGGGGTGTCCACTGCGTTGCCAATATTGCGATACCGAATACGCGTTCACTGGTGGCCGGAGACAAACCATCGATGAGATTCTTGCGGCGGTGGCCCGCCATCGGACGTCGTATGTCTGCGTAACCGGTGGAGAGCCCCTTGCTCAGCCCCGCTGTCAGCAACTACTCACTTCGCTGTGCGATGCCGGTTACCAAGTAAGCCTCGAAACCAGCGGCGCCATCGACATACAGGGCGTTGATGACCGCGTCAGCCGCGTGATGGACATAAAAACTCCCGGATCCGGTGAGTTCAGTCGCAACCGTTGGGAAAATCTCGCATTGCTGACCGAACGAGACTCACTCAAACTTGTGATCTGTGATCGCACGGATTACGACTGGGCGTCAGCTGCGCTGCAGAACCGGCTACAAGTGCCATGCCCGGTATTTTTCTCACCGAGCTATGGTGAACTTGCAGCAGAGGAGCTCGCGGATTGGATTTTAGCCGATGAACTGCCCGTGCGGCTCCAGGTTCAGTTACACAAGATTCTCTGGGGCGATACGCCGGGACACTAGGGCGCGACATGCGGGCCATGCATGGTTAAGGCGGTGATATTGCTGTCCGGCGGTCTGGATTCAGCGACCGTACTGGCGTTCGCGCGAGAGCAAGGTCTGGAGTGTTACACGCTGAGCTTCGACTATGGCCAACGCCACCGCGCAGAACTTGCAGCAGCGGTTCAAGTCTCGCAGCATCTGGGCGCCGTCGAACATCGCGTCATGGAGATTCCGATCGGCGCGTTGGGTGGGTCGGCGCTGACCGATGCTGATATCGAGATACCGGACGACGGGGGAGAGGGCATCCCAGTGACCTACGTGCCTGCCCGCAATACGGTCTTCTTATCGCTTGCACTGGCGTGGGCAGAGGTATTGGCCGCGGACGTGATATTCATCGGCGTGAACGCTGTCGACTACGCGGGCTATCCAGATTGCCGGCCCGAGTTCATCAAGGCATTTCAAGCGCTGGCTGTTCTTGCGACCAAGCAGGGCGTCGAAGGCCGGCCGGTGACCATCGAGGCTCCTCTGGTAGCGCTGACAAAAGCGGAGATCATTCAGCGAGGAACGGCAGCCGGCGTGAGTTTCGCCATGACGGTATCGTGTTATCGAGCCGACGAAGAGGGGCGGGCCTGCGGCCGCTGTGATGCGTGTCATTTTCGACGGCAGGGCTTCGTCGACGCGGAAATTGAAGACCCGACGCGTTACCAGACGTAGGAGGGGCTGTCCGGCATCGGGTATTATCTTCCCGCTGCCCTGCAGCCGTCGCCTGGCCGCTATAGAGTATTCAACAGTGTGGACCGTCAGCTCAGCGGGTAAAGCACTGGCCTTTTATTGCAAGTGCTGTCGGGCGCCGTCTACGAATAGGTAGCCCTTTACGGTAAAGTTTACGGTGAATTCCCGAGATGGGGGTATAGCTCAGTTGGCAGAGCACTGGCCTTTTAAGCCAATGGTCGCAGGTTCGAATCCTGCTGCCCCCACCACTTCCAGCGATTTTTCTGTCCGCCAAATAGCGATTTGTCCGCCACTTATCAAATACTTAGTCAACGTACTGGCCTGACTATCCTGGCCCGCTTGTAGAGCGGCAGCAGACCCATCCCACCGTCCTCATGATCGCTCTCGCCCTTCGCCCGGAGATCATGCCACGTCCAAGTAGCGCCGCCCACATCGGCTCTCAGGCGTCGTAGGACGCTGTGCATAGCCCAGTTCGTCCACTTCTCCCCTCGGGAGTTCGTGAAGACGAATGGTGAGTTCGGAACTCGGCTTGTTGATCGGGTCAGGAAGAATTGCAGGGCGTGGCTCCACTGGACGAGCTTCAGCTTGCCGGTCTTGGACTCCTCGAATCGGACCCCATCAGGAGTTATCTGGGACTGTCGGAGATTCCTCGCCTCGCTGGGCCTGAGTTCCATCAGGTACATCCCGGCCATTAGGTCTTGAACGTGGTCCGGAGCTGGCTCGAAGTAGGCTAGGAACTCATCGTGTCTGACGTAGCGATCCTTGGGAGTAGTTTTGTTCCTTCGAACGCCTCGGCAGGGGTTCCTTGAGCATAGGCC
>Ga0209980_10000296_pt1 | contig 26533 bp, 22 predicted proteins | sample CR02metaG_FD_183611 | JGI IMG/M metagenome (GOLD analysis project Ga0209980, IMG submission 183611) | Deep subsurface microbial communities from Mariana Trench to uncover new lineages of life (NeLLi) - CR02 metaG (SPAdes) (version 2) | ecosystem: Environmental > Aquatic > Marine > Ocean trench...
GCGGCAAGCTCGCGCCCGTAGGGCGGGTCGGCGAAGACCAGCCCATGGGCGGTGGCCGCGGGTCGCGGCCGGGTCGCGTCCATGCGCCGGATCGTGGTGCGGTCCAGCTCACCCAGCGCCACCGCGTTGTCCCGGGCGGCCACCGCGGCGCGCGGGTCGATCTCCAGCAAGGTGGCCTGCGCCGCGCCCCGCGAAAGGGCCTCGAAGGCGAAGGCACCGGTGCCGGCGAAGGCGTCGAGAACCGAAACACCGGCGATGGCCGAAGTGCCCCCCGGCCCGTAGCCGCCATGGGCTAAAATGTTGAACAGCCCTTCCCGGGCGCGGGCCGCGGTGGGGCGCGTCTTTTGCCCCTTGGGGGCGGCCAGGCGGCGCCCCTTATGGCGTCCGGCGATGATGCGCATGGCGCGCCCTAGCCTTGGCTCGCCCGGCGGGTTGGGCCGCCTCCTCCCGCGCCCGCGCGCGCGCCGCCGTGGCCGTGGGCAGGGAGGCGGAGCCGGGCAACAGCCCGCCCAGTTGCTCGGCCAAGGACTTGGCGGTCACTTCCGAGCAACCGCCGGTTGCCAGCCGGCCCAGCTGGAAGGGCCCGAAGGAGACCCGGATCAGGCGCGTCACCTCGAGCCCCAGATGACCCAGCAGCTTGCGCAATTCGCGGTTCTTGCCCTCGGCGAGGCCGACCCGGAGCCAGGCATTGGAGCCGGTCTTGCGTTCCAAGGCGGCATCCACCGGCCCGTAGCGGATGCCGTCGAGAATCTTGCCCTTGGCCAGCGCGGCCAGCGCCGCTTCGTCCACCGGGCCGTGGACACGCACCCGGTAGCGCCGGACCCAGCCGGTGGCGGGCAATTCCAGGGTGCGGGCCAGCGCCCCGTCATTGGTCAGCAGCAACAATCCCTCGGTGTTGAAATCGAGCCGCCCGATGGTGATGGTCCGGGGCATGTCCGGGGGAAGGTCGTCGAACACCGTCGGCCGTCCCTGGGGGTCCCTGGATGCGGTGATGCGTCCCTTTCGCTTGTGGTGGCGCCACAGGCGCACCGGTTGGGCCGCCGGCAGCGGCGTGCCGTCGATGGTGACGGTATCCTTGGGCCCGACGTTGAGCGCCGGGGTGGTGAGGACGACGCCGTTGACCACCACCCGGCCGGCGGTGATCAGCCTTTCCGCGTCGCGCCTGGAACACACCCCCGCCCGGGCGATGCGCCGGGCGATGCGTTGGGACGCGGGCTCCTTGCTCGCCCCGGCCATGTCAGTGGGCCCCCATGTCGGTGGCCGCCATGTCAATGACCACGGGCGGCTTCGATGAAGGCGGCAAGCAAGCGGCTGTCACCATCCGAAATTTCGAACTCCGGGTGCCATTGGACGCCGATGCAAAAGCGCCGGTCGGGGTCCTCGATGCCCTCGATCACGCCGTCGGGCGCGCGCGCATTGACCGCGAGTCCGGGCGCGGGCTCCTTGACCGCCTGGTGATGGGCCGAATTGACGGCTAGGGTCCCGGCGCCGACGATGTCATAGAGCTTTGATCCGGCGACGATCTCGACCTCATGGCCGGCCTCGTCGCGCGGGTTGGGCTGCTCGTGGGCCAGGGCGCCCGGTATCTCGTCGGGGATATGCTGGACCAAGGTGCCGCCGAGCGCCACGTTGAGCAGCTGCTCGCCGCCGCAGATGCCGAGGATCGGCTTATCAGCCTCCAGCGCCGCCTTGGTGAGGGCCAACTCGAAATCGGTGCGGAGCGGCTTCACCGTGACCTTTTCATGGCGCGCCCCGTCGCCAAACAGCGCCGGGTCGATGTCGAACGCCCCGCCGGTCAGCACCAGGCCGTCGATGCGGTCTAGGATATCGGGGACCAGCTCCACCTCAAGCGGCAGGGACACCGGCAGCCCGCCGGCGGCGGTGATGGAGGTGGCATAGTTCTCGCGCAACGCATGCCAGGGAAACTTGGCATAGCCGTAGGCGCCGGCTTCCTCGCGGTCGGGGGTGAGGCCGATCAAGGGCCGACTCTTAGTCTCGCTCATGGCCGCACTTTAGTGCGGTTGGCCGCACTTCTAAATCACTTTGATGGGGTAAATCCCTTGCGGGCCCGGTGCCCAGCGGCCACTCTCCGGCCATGGCGCGAAACCCAACCCCACCGGCCGATCCCATGGCGGCGGCGCTGGCATTCGCCCGGCGCGGCGCGGGCCGGGGCGAGGTGCCGGTGGGCGCCGTCATCGTCCATGGGCCGAGCGGTCGGATCATGGCGCGGCGCTTTAACTTGGTGATGGCGCACAACGACCCCACGGCCCACGCGGAAATGCTGGCGATCCGGGCCGCGGCGAAGAAGCTGGGCACGGCGCGGCTCACCCATTGCGATCTTTACGTGACCCTGGAACCCTGCCCCATGTGCGCCCAGGCGATATCCCTCGCCCGCATCCGCAGGCTCTATTTCGGGGCAACCGACCCCAAGGGCGGCGGCGTCGAGCACGGCCCGCAAATCTTTACCCAACCCACCTGCCACCATAGGCCCGAGGTCATCGGCGCCTTGCGCGCGAGCGAGTGCGGGGAATTGCTCAAGGACTTTTTCCGAGAGAGGCGGTGATATGAAGGCGCACAAGAAACTTGCGCTTCGTCGCCTTATTCGCGCATTCTTCCGCGACAACGGAGGTCCCTAGAGATGGCTCGTGGCGAAATGGCTACAGTGTTGCGTGATGATTCTGCGAGTGGTGGGTTCTACACGATTTCCGAGGTTTCTCGTTATCTTGGAATCGAACGCCGCGAACGTGTTCGTCGGTGGGTAGTCGGCTATGACTGTCTGGACCCTATCGTTCTCTGTGATTACAAGCCGGTCTCAAGAACTCAGGAACTTAGCTTTTTAGACCTCATTGAGGTTCGGTTCATTCAACATTTTCGTCGGCAGGGTGTCAGTCTTCAGAGCATAAGGGAAGCGGCTAAGGCGGCCCGTCGCGAGCTAGAGATCAGCCACCCCTTTGCGGCATCCCACATGGAGTTCGTGACAGATCGGAAAAGGATATTCCTTCATACGGCAGAGAAAACGGGCGACGAGCGGTTGCTTGATATCGTGCGTGGCCAATATGCGATGTATGAGGTCATGGAAAAACTGCTCGCTAAAGGGCTTACATTTGACCCCGACACAAGCCTTGCGGAGCGTTGGTATCCAGATAAAGGCAATTATCCCAAGATCGTGCTTGATCCGCACATCGCATTTGGCCAATCGACGGTCGAACCCTTTGGAGTGCCTACAAAGGCGCTATTTGAGGCGTGGCGGGCAAACGACGGCAGTTCAGATGTAGTGGCGGAGTGGTTTGAAGTGGAGCCAGTGTCAGTAGAACAAGCAGTTGACTACGAACTAACACTTGAAGCGTGAAGATACGCGCGGATGAACATGTCGCCCCGCGACTTCTCCAGGAAATTAGAGAGAAGGCATTAAGTGACCCTGGATGGGATTTGTCACATGTCCGTGATGACCATGGTCCAAAAACTAGCGATGAGGCATGGATTACGCGATTCGCCAATGATGGTGGAAATGGCATTCTTTCAGCAGATCGGAGAATGCTAAAAAGGCCAACCTTAATAGAGTTGGTCCGAAAGTCTGGTCTCGTAGCAATTTATTTGCCGAGTTCATGGGCACGACAGCCGCTTCCGAGGCAGGCCCGCCGACTTGTTGATTGGTGGCCTAAACTTGAAAGAAAGTATGCCCAAGCGGGTCCCGGCACGATCTGGTTGATCCCTGGTGGTTCCACAGGCGGGATAAGGGAATACAAAGACCTAAAGAACAGATAAAAAAGCAAAGAGACGGGTGAACGCTCTTTTGAGCAGCTACATCCCCGGCTCACCCTACCGCCCGGAAGCCGATGTCGCGGCGGCAGAAGCCGTCGGCCCAGTCGATGGCGTCCACCGCCTCATACGCCTTGACCTGGGCCTCGGCGATGGTCGGCGCCAGCGCCGTGACGTTGAGCACCCGCCCGCCCACGGCCAGCAGTTTGCCGCCCTCGGCCGCCGTTCCGGCATGGAACACCTTGACGCCGGGGATCGCGTCGGCGGCTTCGATGCCGCGGATCTCCGTGCCCTTCTCGTAAGCTCCGGGGTAGCCCTTGGCGGCCATGACCACGGTGAGCGCCGCCTCGTCGCGCCAGCGCAGGTCGAAATGCTTGAGCTGGCCGTCGCGCGCCGCCAGCAGGGCGGGCAGCAGGTCCGAGCGCAGCCGCATGGCCAGCACCTGGCATTCGGGATCGCCGAACCGCACGTTGTATTCCAACAGCTTCGGATTCCCCTCGGCGATCATCAGCCCGGCGTAAAGGACGCCCTTGTAGGGGCAGCCCGAATCCGCCATGGCGCGCATTGTTGGCTCGATGACCTGGTCCATGATGCGCCCGGCCATGGCCTCGGTGACCACGGGGGCCGGCGAATAGGCCCCCATGCCGCCGGTATTGGGCCCGGTGTCCGCGTCGCCGACGCGCTTGTGGTCCTGGGCCGAGGCCAGCGGCAGGGCGGTCACGCCATCCACCAGGGCGAAGAAGCTGGCCTCCTCGCCGCCCAGCCACTCCTCGATCACCACTTCGGCCCCGGCGGCGCCGAAGCGGTTGCCTTCCAGCATGTCGGCGATGGCGGCCTCGGCCTCGGCCATGGTTTCGGCCATGATCACGCCCTTGCCGGCGGCGAGGCCGTCGGCCTTGACGACGATGGGGGCGCCCACCCGGGCGAGGTAGTCCAAAGCCGGGCCGGTCTCGGTAAACCGGCCATAGGCGGCGGTGGGGATGCCATAGCGCGCGCAGATGTCCTTGGTGAAGCCCTTGGAGCCCTCCAGCCGGGCGGCGGCGGCACCGGGCCCGAAGGCGGCGATTCCGTCTGCCTCCAGGCGGTCGGCGAGCCCCGCCACCAGGGGCCCTTCGGGGCCGATCACCACCAGGTCGATGGCGTTGGACTTAGCAAAGGCGCAGATGGCGTCGATGTCATCGGCGCCCATATCGACGCATTGGGCCTCCCCCGCGATGCCGGCATTTCCCGGTGCGGCAAACAGCGCGTCGACCAGGGAGGACGCGGAAAGCGCCCAGGCGAGCGCGTGTTCGCGGCCGCCCGAACCGATGACCAGGACCTTCATGACACCCCCAACTCTATTCCCCCTTGGCGGGCGTATCTATTCCCCCTTGGCGGGTTTGGGGAGCTTATGTACCATGATTCCCCCATTGCGAGAGGACTTCATGACCGAGCCCGTGCCGCCCACCGAAGAGACCGAAACGCTGGCCAATCTGCCGGTCTTCTCGGTGAGCGAGATAACCGCCGCCATCAAGCGGACCATGGAGGGAGCGTATTCGCGCGTCCGCATCCGGGGCGAGGTTTCCGGGCTGCGCAGGCCCGGTAGCGGCCATCTTTACATGGACCTGAAGGACCAGGGCGGGATCATCAGTGCGGTCTGTTGGCGCGGCGTCGCGGCCCGGCTCGCCGTGGCGCCCGAGGACGGGATGGAGATCATCGTCACCGGGCGCATCACCACCTACGGGCCGGCGTCGAAATACCAGGTGGTGATCGAGGACATCGAGCCGGCCGGCGAAGGGGCGCTTCTGAAGCTGATCGAGGAGCGCCGCAAGAGGCTCGCCGCCGAGGGCCTGTTCGACCAGCAAGCCAAACGCCCCTTGCCCTTCCTGCCCGACGTGATCGGCGTCGTCACCTCGCCCACCGGCGCGGTGATCCGGGACATCCTGCACCGGCTGGCCGACCGTTTCCCGCGCCACGTGGTGATCTGGCCGGTGTTGGTCCAGGGCAAGGCGGCGCCGGCCCAGATCGCCGCCGCCATTGCTGGCTTCAACGCGCTTGGGGCGGGCGGCCCGGTGGCCCGGCCCGACCTCATCATCGTCGCCCGGGGCGGCGGCAGCCTCGAGGACCTGATGGCCTTCAACGAAGAGGAGGTGGTCCGTGCCGCCGCCGCCTCGGAAATCCCGCTGATCTCGGCGGTGGGTCATGAAACCGACGTGACCCTGATCGATTTCGCGGCCGACAGGCGCGCGCCGACGCCGAGTGCCGCGGCCGAGATGGCGGTTCCCGTGCGCATGGAACTGGCCGTCCAGGTCACCGAAAACGGGCGGCGGTTGGACGCCACCATGATGCGCGGGATCGAGGAGGCGCGCCTCGCGCTCGCCCAGTTGTGGCGCATCGCCGGCGACCCCGGCCGCCTGGTGGAAGAAGCCGCCCAGCGCCTGGACGATCGCGGGGAGCGCCTGCGCGGTGTCGGCGCGGCGCTGATCGCCCATGCCAGGGCGCGCTTTGCCGGGGCGGCGGCGGGGCTCAGACCGCGTGCGCTGCGACTTTCGGTGCGCCATGGGGACGAACGCGTCAAAACCTTGGCCGAGCGCTTAGCACGCGAATTCGGGCGGCTGTTTGCCGATTGCGCGGCTGACCTCGAGCGCCTGGGCGGGTTGCTGGCGAGCACGTCCTATGAAAATACCCTCGCCCGAGGGTTTGCCGTGATCCGCGACGGGGCCGGCGCGATGGTGATGAGCGCGGCGGCGGCCCGGCCGGGGATGGGGATAGAAATCGGCTTTGCCGACGGCACTGTGCCCGCCACCATCGGCGCCAAAGGAGGTGCGCTGCCGCCGGCGCCACAACCCAAGCGCCGCGCAAAGCCCAAGGACGGCACCGCCGATGGCGGCCAGGGGACGCTGCTGTGAGGCGCCCGCTTTGGTCCGCCGGTCGCGCCGCGGTCCCGTGTCTCGCCGTGCTCCTGGTTTGGGGCGTGATTCCGGCGGCCAAGCCCGGCGCTGCGTCGGACCTTCGGCTTGAGGGAAATTTCGTTCAAGGGGGGCTGGTGATCGGCCGCGCCGCGCCCGGCAGCCGCATCCGGCTCAATGGGCGGCCCATAAAGCAGCGCGCAGACGGCCGCTTCCTGATCGGCTTCGGGCGCGATGCAAAACCCAAGGCGGCGTTGGAGCTCCTCCACAAGGACGGCACTGCCGTCATGCGCACCCTCATCATCGCCGCGCGGAAATACAAAATTCAGCGCATCACCGGATTGGCGCCGAAGATGGTGAGCCCACCGGCCAGTGTGCTGGCGCGGATCCGCGCCGAGGGCAAGGCGATCCGCACCGCCCGGCTCGCCGACACCGCCCGGCCGCTGTTCGATTCGGGCTTCATGTGGCCCGCCAGGGGGCCCATCTCCGGCGTCTACGGCAGCCAGCGCATCCTCAACGGCAAACCGCGCCGGCCCCATTATGGGGTCGATATCGCGGCGCCCAAGGGCACCCCGGTCCGCGCCACCGCCGCCGGCATCGTCCGGATCGCCGAGGCCGACATGTATTACACCGGCGGCACGGTGCTGATCGATCACGGTTATGGCCTGAATTCGGTCTATTCGCACCTCGCCAAGGTGGCCGTCACCCTGGGCATGGCGGTCGCCAAAGGCCAGGTGATCGGCACGGTGGGGGCGACCGGACGGGTCACCGGGGCGCATCTCGATTGGCGGGTGAACCTGTTCCTCACCCGCCTTGATCCGGCCCTTCTGGTGCCGCCCATGAGGCAATCGCACCGCTGATCAGGGCGCGGAGTCCGGCCTCGTCGCCGAATACCGCCTCGACCTCGACCACCGTGACCTCGGCGCGCGCCGTGGCGGGCAGGCGCACCCGGTCCTTGACCGTGGTCACCGCCAGGGCGTCGGTCGCCGCCGCCTCGCCCAGCAGGGTTGCGGCGTCATCGGCGCTGTAGGCGTGATGGTCGGGAAAGGCGCGGAAGCCTTGCAGGTCGACGCCGATCTCCTCCAGCGTCGCGCGGAAATTTTCCGGCCGGCCGATGCCGGCGAAGGCGAACACGCGCCGGCCGCGGAGCGCCGCCGCGGCGGGGCTCGGGACCAGACGGGCGCTGAACACGGGCAAATCCGCGTCCAACGCGGCGATGCACTCGCGCACCCCGGCGCGGTCCTCGCCCATCACGATCACCAGCTCGGCCCGGGCGAGACCGGCGCCCACCGGTTCGCGCAACGGGCCCGCCGGGATGCAGCGCCCGTTGCCGAAGCCGGTTTCCCCGTCCACCACGATGATGGAAAAATCCTTGGCCAGGGCCGGGTCCTGGTGGCCGTCATCGAGGATGATGACCCCGATTCCGGCGTCGATCAGGCGGCCGACGGCGGCCGCTCGTTTGTCGGCGATCCAGGTGGGTCCACTGGCGGCCAGCAGCAGCGCCTCGTCGCCCACCAGCCCTGCGCCATGGGCCTTGGGATCGACCCGGAGCGGTCCCCGCGCCCTGCCGCCGTAACCGCGCGAAAGGAAACCGGGGACGATGCCGGATTCACCAAGCAAACGGGCCAGGGTCAGGGCGACGGGGGTCTTGCCGGTGCCGCCGGCTGTCAGGTTGCCGACGCAGATGATGGGAATGGCGGCCTTGTGCCCCCGGGTGAGCGATCGCTCCACGGCTCCGGCCGCGCCGTAGATCCAGCCCGCGGGCGCAAGAAGATAGGGCCAGGGCCCGGCACCGGTGGTCCAGAATTCAGGGGCCCGCATCGGTGGCGCTGCCGATGGTATCGCGGCCGGTCGGCGCCGTGCCCGGCCCTGAATCCTGGGCCCGGGCGGCGATACCGGCGAGGACAGGTTCCAATTGATTGACCACCTCGTCGAGGACGTCCTCCTTCTCGGCGGCGATGGCCGCGGCCGTGGCCGAGACCCGCGCCCGCAGTTCTTCATCGCCCAGCAATTGCGTGACCGCCTTGACCAGCTCCTCGGCATCGGCGACCTCGACGGCGGCGCCCTTGGCGGACATCTCATCGGAAATCGCCCGGAAATTTTCCATATGGGGCCCGTGAACTATGGCGCAGTCGAGGCGCGCGGGCTCCAACACGTTCTGGCCGCCGTGGGGAATCAAGGAACCACCCACCAGGGCCACCGGGGCGATGCGGTAGAACAGGCCGAGCTCGCCCAAGGTATCGGCGAGGTAGATCTCGGTGTCGCCCTTGGGCAGCGCGCCGTCGGCGCGCCTGGCGACGGAAAGCCCGAGGGACTTGAGCTTGGCCGCGCAGGCGGCGCCGCGCGATGGGTGGCGCGGCACGATCACCGTGAGCAGGCCGGGCCATTGACCCGCCATGCGTTGGTGGGCATAGGCGGCGATTTCCTCCTCCCCCTCATGGGTGGAGGCGGCGAGCCAACGGGGCCGCGCGCCGATGGCTTGGGTCAGCGCCGCCAGCGCTTCATGGTCGGCGGGCAGGGGGCCGGCGGCGAATTTCAGGTTGCCCGGCGCGGTCACCGGGTCCGCGCCCAAGGCCTTGAGCTGGCCGGCCTCGACCTCGTCCTGGGCCATGGCCAGGGTAAAGCCCCGCAACAGCTTGGCGATGGGACCCGGGATGCGCCGCCAGCGGGAAAAGGATCGCCGCGACATGCGCGCGTTCAAGAGGACCATGGGGATGCCGCGCGCCTGGGACATGAAAACCAGGTTGGGCCAGATCTCCGATTCGACCCATAAGGCGGCATCGGGCCGCCAGTGATCGAGGAAGCGGCGCACCCAGGCCGGCCGATCGATCGGCACGAACTGGTGACATGCCCGGTCCGGCATTTGCCCCGCTAAAAGGTCCGCCGAGGTCACCGTCCCGGTGGTGATCAGGATGTTGAGCGCGGGATAGCACCCGAGCAGCCTCTCGATCAGACGCATCACCGAAAGGGCTTCGCCGATACTGGCCGCATGGACCCAGACGAGAGGGCCCTTGGGCCGGGGAAGGCCGGGGCGGCCCCTTCTCTCGCCGATGCGCGCGGCATCTTCGCGTCCCGATGCGAGGCGCCGTCTGAGGGCCAGCTCGATGGCCGGCAACGCCAGGGTGGTGAGGCCCGCGTAGAGGAGGCCCATGGCGCCCCGGCCGACCGCGGATCTGTCGGGGATCGCCATCTCGTTCTACTGACCCGCCTGCGCTTCCGCCGACATCGGCATCTCTCCCTCGAACTGCATGGTGTAGAGCCGTGAATAAGCCCCGCCGCGGGCCATCAACTCATTATGGGTGCCGGTCTCGATGATCCGTCCTTCCTCGAGGTAGCAGATCTTGTCCGCATTGGTGATGGTCGAAAGCCGGTGTGCGATCACCAGTGTGGTGCGGCCTGCCATGAGGCGCTCAAGGCCGGCCTGGACTTGGCGTTCGGACTCCGAATCCAGGGCCGAGGTCGCCTCGTCGAGCAGCAGGATCGGCGCGTTCTTCAGCAAGGCCCGGGCGATCGCCACGCGCTGGCGCTGGCCGCCCGAAAGGGTGAGGCCCCGTTCGCCCAGCACGGTGTCGTAACCGTCGGGCATGGCCTCGATGAAACCGACCGCCGCCGCCGATTCCGCGGCACGCCGGATCTCGGCGATGTCCGCGTCGGGGCTGCCATAGGCGATGTTGGCGGCGATGGTGTCGTTGAACAGGCAGATTTCCTGGGAGACCAGGGCGATATTGGCGCGAAGTGACTTCAGCGTGACGTCGCGAACATCGGTTCCATCGATCCGCACGGCGCCCGAATTAACATCGAAGAATCGGGGAATGAGATTGAGCAGGGTCGACTTGCCGCCACCCGACGGGCCCACCAAAGCCACGGTCTTGCCAACGGGCAAGACCAGATCGACCTCCTTCACCGCCGGCTGGCCCCGCTTGTAGGAAAAAGTCACGTTCTCGAAGCTGATGTTTCCCCGGATGCTGCCAAGCGGTTGCGCGCCTTCCCGGTCAACGATTTCCGGCTCGATATCAAGCACCGTGTAAATACGCTGGACCGCGGCCATCCCTTCCTGGAGATTGGCATTCATGCCGGCAAGTCGCTTGAGAGGCTCGTATGCCAACAACAGCGCGGTGATGAAGGACATCAGGTCGCCCCCCGTGCGGCTGCCTTCGATCACCTGCCAGCCGCCAAAGAGGATCACCAAAAAGACGGCAAAGCCGGTCAATGTTCCCATGATGGGATGGACGGTGGCGCGCACCATTCCCGACTTGAAGTTGAGGCGGAATATCTTCTTCACGGTCTTCGCCGTGCGGTGGCTTTCGTACTCTTCCATGCCGTAGGCCTTGACATGGCGGGCGCCCGAGAAGGTTTCATCGAGCAGGGTGGTCAGGTTGCCCCATTCCACCTGGCTTGAATTGGTGACCCCGCGAACCCGTCGGCCGATCCAAAGAATGGGAATCGTCGCCACGGGAAACACGAGACACGCGAAAATCGCCAGAACCCAGTCGCTTTTGAACATCACGGCGATCAAGAAGACCATGGTCAAGAGGTCCTTGCCGATTCCGACGACCACGCTGGACGCGGCGCCGCGCAACCGGTTGACGTCGTTGGTGAGGCGCGAAATCAGCTGCCCGGTGTGGTTGGCCTGGAAATACGCGAGATCCGATCCCATCAGGTGATCGAACATGCGGACCTGGATATCGGCGATGGTGCGATGGCCCACGTAGTTCATCAACGCCGATTGAGCGAAGGTCGCCACCCCCTTGGTGAAGAAAATCACGAAAATCATGACCGCGACGATGACCAACATACGCCGGTCGTGGTCCACGAAGATGTCGTCGATAACGAATTTCATGACGATGGCGATGGCCGCCGTGGATGCCGCCACCGCCACCATGCAAACAATCGCCAAGGCGAGGCGCCCGACATAATTTCGGATATGGTCGCGCCACAACCGCCCCAGCAGAAACAGTGTGGGCTGGTCGGCATCATGGGCCACATCGGCCTCCGCGCGACCGTGCGCTTTATGATGGGACTCTGTCATCGGGCGCTCACCTTACAGGAGGTGGAATCCGCTGGCCAGCGCATGGGTTTTTCACTTTCCCGCCACCGTCATGCCGTCGATGCGCAAGCTCGGCGCGTCGGTGCCGGTGCGAAAGACCAGATCGTCGGCAGGAGTGAGGTTCAGATACATGTCCTTGAGGTTTCCCGCCACCGTCACTTCGCTCACCGGATAGGCGATTTCGCCGTCCTCGATCCAGAATCCCGCTGCCCCCCGGGAATAGTCGCCGGTCACCACGTTGACCCCCATCCCCATCATCGCGTCGATGAGAAAGCCGCGCTCGATCCCTTTGATCATGGCGGCGGCGCTGATAACTCCGGGTTCCATGAAGAGATTGGTGGGCGCGGGAGAAGGCGGACCGGAGGTGCCGCGCGACGCATTGCCGCTGGTCGACAGCCCGAGCTGGCGGGCCGAGGCGCAGTCCAGCACCCAGCCCTTGAGCACGCCGCCTTCGATGAGGGCGCGCCGTGCGGTCGCCACGCCCTCTCCGTCGAAGGGCTTCGTTCTTAGGCCGCGCGGCCTCAAGGGATCGTCGATGATATCGATCGGGGCGGCGAATACCGGCTCGCCCATGGCATCCTTGAGAAAACTCGTGCCGCGCGCCACCGATGGCCCCGAGATGGCGCCCGCGAAGGCCCGTAACAGGCCGCCCGACACCCGGTTGCCGAAGATCACGGGAATGCGGGCGGTTGCCGCCTTGCGCGGATTGAGCCGGGCCACCGCCCGCTCCCCGGCGCGCCGGCCCACCGCCTCGGGGGCCTCGAGATCGCCCGCGAACACGGCCGAGCTGAAATCGTAATCGCTTTCCATGTCCCTGCCGGTGCCGGCCAGCACCGACGCCGAGACGCGGTGCCGGGTGACCGTGTAGGCGCCGGCGAAGCCGTTGCTCGCGACCAATGCGATTGCGGTGCGCGACCAGCTGGCCTCGGCACCTTCGGAATTGGTCACACCGGCCACCGCGCGCGCGGCGTCTTCCGCCGCCGCGGCGCGGGATTCGAGAGTTTGCGGCGAGGGTTCCTCGGCGTCGGCGATGTCGAGGTCGGGGAAATCATGGGTAATTTCGGAGGACTCGGCGAGCCCGCACCAGGGGTCTTCGGGCGCGCTCTTGGCCATGGCGACGGCCTGGGCGGCAAGGCGGTCAAGGGCTTCGGCGCCGAGATCGGTGGACGACGCCACCGCCTGGCGCTTGCCGACCAACACGCGCAGGCCGAGATCGGTGGATTCCGCGCGTTCTATTCCCTCCATCTTACCCAGCCGCTGGCTATGGGTCAGCGCCGCGGACTCGAAGAGCACCGCGTCGGCGGCGACGGCGCCACGTTTCCGCGCTTCCGCGATCAGGCTGGATAGCAGGTCGAGCTGGCTGTCTCTGTCCATGGGGGCCCTCTGATGTTCCGCCGTTATACGGAACCCGCCGGCCCCGATAAAGCAGAAAGCGACGGCCGGAAACGGGCCGGGGGGTTCCAACCGGCGGCCATGCCATCGGACAAGGTGGGGCCACTCACAAGGGCTGACGGACCCTCGCGACCGGGTCCACCAGATAGAGCGCAGAGATATTCGCCCGTTTTCGTTTGAGTGGGAAACTCAGGAACTTCCGTTTTTCGTTGATGGAGATCGGAACTTCATCGCCATCGATATACGCATAGGTATTTTTTGGCGGCGCCGGGCCGTCCCATTTTACCCACATCACGTCGCCCGGCCTCACCTCCGACTTCGAGATATTGACAACCACGCCCAATTGGAAGTTGTCTAAATCTTTGAGGAGCCCCTCAACATCAAGCGAAGTTTCTAGTCTCCAGGATGATGGGGAACCGATCGGCCCGGAAATTACGTACTTTTTCACTTTTGTGAAGCGATCCGAGCGCATCGCTGAGAGGCGATTCGGCTCAAACTCAAAAAACGCGCGTTCAATCTCCCTGCCGCGTCGATCCGCCAGCATCGATTCCCATGGTAACGCACCGTCGATTTCCAGGATGTCCAGCACCGTGGCGGGAATATCGATCAGCTGAACCTGCTTGTTGCTCGTGCGAAGCGGCCCCCGGGATGCCAGCGGCTTCACGAGTATCAACGGGTTGGCCTTGCCCACGTATTTGGGGAAATCAGCGCTACCATGGGGAATCTCAAAATTGAGGTGATGCGGGGCGCCATGGTCGCCGTGCACAAGGATCGCGGCATCATCGTAAATACCCTTTGCCTTTAGGGAATCCAGCAAAGCAACCAAGGCAAGGAGGGTACATTTGGACTGTTGGTGGAGTGCAATTTTTGCCCCGCGCGCAGGGGCTTGACCGCAATTCGCATCGGTAGTCCATGGGCCATGGGGTGTAAGCAGGTGAATAAATTTGTAAACAGGCTGCGCCGTTGTTGGTTCGATGCGATCACCGAAAATCTTCAAAAATTGGATCGCCCGGTTGGCCCGTGGCTGTTGGTTGTCGAACAGCTGTGTAAAAAACCAGTCACCATTGCGGTAGATGGCGGATTTAAGTGCCCAAGGCAATGCCTTAACCAGCGTAACGTCAACGATCTGGGCCAACCCGTTGACCTTGCCAGGATCATCGGCGAAATCAGTGAGTGCGTAGTAAGTGTAGGCTTCAGAGTTGAATTGCGCCCCGCCAGGCGCCGCCAAGATGTCGGTTCTATAGCCATTCGCCGCGAGATAGGTAATCAATGGCGGTGATTTAATCCTAGCCTTCGTCTTGTTATCACCGAACCCGACACTAGCAAGATATTCACTTATGAAATTTGTGCCGTCGTAAGGCTTTCCGGAAAATACCGATGGCACCGAAAGGTATGAGATTTTCGACGAACTCGTCGCATCAGGATAGAAAATGAAACCAATAAGGTTTTCTTTTACTTCCGGGTGATCGTTTATGACCTTTTGAAAGACGCTCCCCTGAAAGCCATCCAAGACAATATGGATGAAGTTTCTTTTTGAGGACAGTTGGTAGAAATCTTTGAGCGATTTGCCCGGTGTGACGGTCTTTACATCACGCCTTGTTTTCTCCTCGAACGTTCCATAAAGGACAGTCAACAATATCACTAAGTTGCTAATAATAAAAAATACGGCAATCGTATCCCGAGCCCTGATAATGGGGCGATGCAGGAGGAAAATCAGAACCGCGGTAACGGCATAAAGAGCATAGTCCAGATAGGGCCCTGTATTTGAAATTATATCTTCATCTGCACCGAATATCTTTCCTTTATAGTCATGAAAAGTATAATTATAATACATAACGATAGAAATATAAAATAAGACGCAGAATAGCCCTCGCTCTTTTCTCCCCCCAACGATGTGGCAGACCCCAGCCAGCGCCAAGGCGATGAATCCGGCCGCGGCCGAGAAGAACAGGGCCACCAGAACGCCGCTGATCAGGTAAGCCGACGGCGCCGTGAAGTAGGTGCTTATGGGGAGAATGAAGGTGGGGTACAACGCTAGGAGCAAGACGGCAGAACAATCCTTGGATTGATGGCGCCAGATAGCCATGAGCACGTCCCATACAAACCTATTCAAATGTGACTGTACGACACTATGACCTTACAGGGCACTGTGGGAAACGCCCGGCTGACTGAAAAGCCCGCCTAGTCCCCGTCTTTTGCGGGCGGGTCCTTCCAGATCGGCGTGCCTGAGCCGGGAAGCCCGTAGCCGGGCCACTTGCGGGTCACTTCCTCGACGATGTCCGACGCCATGCGGATTACCCTGCCCCAGGGGCGCGAGATCTCCGGCGGAATCTTGGTGGTGGCGTCCAGCCCCGCCTTGCCGCCTAGGCCCGAAACCGGCGAGGCGAAGTCGAGGTAATCGATGGGGGTATGCTCGATGATGGTGATGTCGCGGCCCGGGTCCATGCGGGTGGATACCGCCCACATGACATCGGCCCAGTCGCGGATGTTGATATCCTCGTCCACCACGATGATGAACTTGGTGTAGAGGAACTGGCGCAGGAACGACCAGATGCCCATCATCACCCGCTTGGCATGGCCCGGGTAGGCCTTGCGGATCGACACCACGGCGATGCGGTAGGAACACGCCTCGGGCGGCAGGTAAAAATCCGTGATCTCCGGGAATTGCTTCTTCAGCATGGGCACGAAGACTTCGTTGAGCCCGAGGGCCAGCATCGAGGGCTCATCGGGCGGCCGGCCGGTAAAGGTGGTGAGGTAGATGGGATCGGTTCGCATGGTGATGGCGGAGACGGTGAACACCGGAAAACGTTCGACGGCGTTGTAATAGCCGGTGTGATCGCCGTAGGGGCCCTCGTCGGCGGTTTCATCCAGCGAGACATGGCCCTCGATGACGATCTCGGCGGAGGCCGGGACCTTCAGGGGAACGCTTACGCAATCGGCGAGCACCGTGCGCTTGCCGCGAAGCAGGCCGGCGAAGACATATTCCCCTACGTTGTCGGGCACCGGCGTCACGGCGGCGAGAATGGTCGCGGGATCGGCGCCGATGACGGCGGCGCAGGGCATGGGATCCTGCCCGCCGCCCTCTTTCTGTTGGGTGAGGTGCCCGGCGCCTCCGCGGTGCGCCAGCCAGCGCATCAGCGTGCGGTCACGGCCCAACACCTGCATCCGGTAGATGCCGAGATTGGCGTCCTCGGGCTTGGCGCCCGGCGCCCGGGTGACCACCAGGGGCCAGGTGATGAGCGGCGCCGGCTCGTCCGGCCAGCAGGACTGAATCGGCAGGCGGGAGAGGTCGATGTCATCGCCCCGGAGAACCACCTCTTGGCAGGCCGGCTTGGTGACGGTCCTGGGTTTGCGCGCCAACGCCGCCTTGAGGACCGGCAACAAGGCGACTGCCTCCGCCATGGTGGCCGGCGGCTCCGGGTGGTTGAGGAAAGCAAGGGTTTCGCCCAGCGCGCGCAGCTCCGACGGCTCACGGCCCATGGCCCAGGCGACGCGTTCGACGGTGCCGAACAGGTTGGCGAGAACGCGCCGCGGCCACGGCGCGCCGTAAGGGGCATTGGGTCCGGCGATGTTGTCGTAGAGAACCGCGGGCCCGCCCTCGGCCAGGAGCCGGGTCTGGATTTCGGTCATCTCCAGCTCCGGGGAGACCGGCGCCGATACGGTGGAGAGTGCGCCCCTCTCCTCTAAGACGTCCAGGAATTCGCGCAACGAGGAATAACCCATGACGCGATTTTACGTTTTTTAAAGACATCTGTGCCAACCTTTCCGTGACGGGGGAAGCAGACCCAGGGACCCCCGCTCCACGGTCACCGAAATGGCGCCATGGCGCCGGGCTCGGGAGAAACACGATGTCCAAGTACTGGGTTGTCGGCGGTAAATACGCTTCCACGGATTTTTCCAATCTCGCACCGGGGGCCGAGGATGTGCGCATCGGTCCCTTCGTCAGCTACGCCGAAGCCAGATCGGCCTGGGCAGAGCTTTCCCGGCAGGCCTCGGAACAGTGTAATGTCCGCTTCGTGATCACCGAAAGCGGCTAGTGCTCTAACCTGTCCCGCCTCTTCTCTCTTGTGGTTGGCACTGGGCCGCCGCAATAATGGCGGCCATGACCCACGCCCGCCCCCGTCACGATGTGGTTCACCGGGCGAAATCCTATCCTTTCGGCCATCCCGGTGATTCCTACCTTTTCCGCCATGGCGAACCGGTCCCCTTAGAGGACCCGGAGCGCGCCGTCGCGGGCCGCATTCCGGTGATCGCGTCGGGCTCCAACGCCGCGCCGGAGCAGCTCGCGCGCAAATTCGAGCATTTCGAGCGCGGTGCCGAAATTCCCGTCACCCGGGTCCATATGGGCGAATTCGATTCCGTCTATAACGCCCACATCACCGCCTATGGCTCGGTCCCCGCGACGCTGTTTCCATCGCCCGGCACCGTGCTCGAGACCTTCATCACCTGGCTCGACGACCAAGAGCTCGACGTCATGCACGCAACCGAACATCCCGGGACCAACTATCATTTCGCCGAACTCAAGGGGCTGACCCTCGACGTCCAGGACATCGGCCCCCTGGATGCGGCCTTTGCCTATATCTCGGTGGTGGGGTGTCTCAGCCATGAGGGCGCACCGGTGAGCCTGGCCGAGTTGCCGGCGCGCGGCCGGCGCTACCAGGCCCGCAGCCAGGGGGAAATGCAGTCGGTCGTCCGCGACCGCACGGCGCCCGGCGCCGCACTCGACTCGTTTATTCGGGAAAACGTCGAGAACGAGGGCTTGCGCCGCGACCGCTCGGCCACCCTTGCCGGCACCGCGCATCCCTTCCGGTATGCCGAAATGACGGTGATCGAATTGGACGCGAGCCTCGGTGAGGGATGAAGGCCCGGGTCACGGAAGCGCCGCCGCCCGGGTCGCCTGGCCGGCGACCAGGGCCGCCAGCACCAGCCAGCCGAACAGGCGGTTGGAGAGGAACTTGGCGAGGCAGTCCCGGGGATCGTCGATGGCCACCCGGTTCGCCTGCCAGAGCAGTTGCGCGCACGCCAAGCCCAGCACCGGGTAGTAGGCCCAGCCCAGCCCCGCCACGGTTCCGGCCGCCGCCATCAGTGCCGCCGCCGCGGCGTAGAACGAGACCAGCCAGGGGACCGTGGCGGCGCCCAGCCGAAGGGCCAGGGACTTGACGCCGACCGCCAGGTCGTCGGCCTTGTCCTGATGGGCGTAAATGGTGTCGTAGCCGAGCGTCCAGAAAAACCCGCCGGCGTACAGCAACACGGCTTCGGCGCGAATCTCGCCGGCCACCGCCGCGAAGCCCAACAGCGCCCCCCAGTTGAAGGTGAGGCCAAGCCAGGCCTGGGGCCAATAGGTTATGCGCTTCATGAACGGGTAGGTGAACACCAGCGCCAGCGAGGCCACGCCAAGGGCGAAGGTGAGGGCGTTGAAGGCATACAGGATGGCCAGCCCGACCAGGAGCTGGCCTGCAAGGAAGGCCCAGGCGCTCTTTACGGATACCGCGCCCGACGGGATCGGCCGCACCCGCGTGCGGGCGACCTTGGCGTCGATGTCGCGGTCGACGATATCGTTGTAGGTGCACCCCGCGCCGCGCATCACCAAAGCCCCCACGGCGAACAAGGCGGCGAAGGCGGCGAGCCCCATAGGAGTCTCGCGCCCCGGCCCGGCCAGTGCCATGGACCACCAGCAGGGAAACAGCAAGAGCCAGGTGCCGATGGGCCGATCCAGCCGCGCCAGGCGCGCATAGCTGCGGAGCGCGCCCGGCAGGCGATCGATCCAGCCCCCCTCGGGGATGTCACTCGCCGTTGAATCCAGAGGTTCCATGGGGGTACTCTAGTGCAGAACAGCCGATGGCGGAACATGACAGGCGCACGCGATATCCCGTCCCACCATGACCATGGACCGGCGCCCACACGGGCGCGATTGTTCGTGGACGCGCCCCTCGGCGGGGGCGAAAGCATCGGTTTGAGCTCGGGCCAAGCCCAATATTTGCAGAACGTCCTTAGGCTCAAGGCCGGTGACCCGGTGGCGCTGTTCAACGGGACCGACGGCGAATGGGCGGGCACCATCGCCGAGCTCGGCAAGGGCCGGGCATCGGTGGAGGTGCACCGTTTGCGGCGCCAACAGGTGGCGGAACCGGATCTCTGGCTGTTGTTCGCCCCCATCGAGCACGCGCGTATCGATTATCTCGCCCAAAAGGCGACCGAGTTGGGGGTGTCCGTGCTGCAGCCGGTGATCACCGCGCATACTTCCGTCGCCCGGGTCGATGTCGACCGTCTTTCGGCCAACGCGGTGGAGGCGGCCCAGCAAACCGGACGCCTGACGATTCCCCACGTGCGCGCGGCGGTGCCGCTGCGAAAGGTCCTGGCGGATTGGCCGCACTCGCGCCGCCTCATGTTGTGCGACGAATCCGGATCGGGTCCGCCGGTGGCCGCGGCGCTTGCCGCTGAGCGCCATGCCGGCGGTCTTCCCTGGGCGGTTATGGTCGGGCCCGAAGGCGGGTTTGCGGCGAGCGAACTTGACGCCCTGGCAAAACTGCCCTTTGTTATGCCCGTCAGTCTGGGCCCCCGCCTGCTGCGCGCCGATACCGCCGCGGTGGCGGCGCTGGCCTGCTGGCAGGCGGCTCTTGGGGACTGGGCGGAAGCCACGCCCGGTTCTTGAGCCTGCCCGTTATCACCAGATCCCGCCGAGGCGGGCGACCAGCGGAGTTCCATCCCGCCGCATGTCCGGAAGCGCGCACACCATCGAGCCCATCACCTCCACGGACCAGCTTGTCCAATACCATGCCGTCGGCTGTAAGCCGCGGGCCGATTGGCGCATCGGCACAGAGCACGAGAAGTTCGCCTTTAATCTCGAGGACCTGAGGCCGCTGCCCTATGAAGGCCCTAGCTCCATCCGCGCCATGCTGGAAGGGCTGACCCGCTTCGGCTGGACCCCGGTGTTGGAAAACGGTCTGCCCGTTGCCCTCGCCAAGGGGGGGGCATCGATCACCCTGGAGCCGGGCGGGCAGATCGAGCTGTCCGGCGAGACCTTGGAAAATCTGCACGAAACCTGCCGCGAGGTGCACCAGCACCTGACCCAGGTCAAGGAAGTGGCGGCCGAGATCGGCGCCGGCTTTCTCGGCATCGGTTTCAATCCCAAATGGCGGCGCGAGGACATGCCATGGATGCCCAAGGACCGCTATGGGATCATGCGCGCCTATATGCCCACCAAGGGCGGTCACGGCATCGATATGATGATCCGTACCACCACCATTCAGGTGAACCTGGATTTCGAAAGCGAAGCCGACATGGTGGAGAAATTCCGCATAGGCCTTGCCCTGCAGCCGGTGGTTACCGCCATGTTCGCCAATTCGCCGTTCGTCGAGGGCAAACCCAGCGGTTATCTCAGCTATCGCAGCTTCGTGTGGACCGACACCGATCCCGACCGCTGCGGCATTCTGCCTTTCGTCTTCGATGACGGGTTCGGGTTCGAGCGCTACGTCGATTACATGCTCGACGTGCCGATGTATTTCGTTTACCGCGACGGCCGCTATATCGACGCTTCGGGCCAGTCCTTCCGGGACTTCCTGGCCGGCCGCCTGCCGGCCCTGCCCGGCGAAATTCCCACCATGGGCGACTGGGCCGATCATTTGACCACGGTATTTCCCGAGGTCAGGCTCAAGCAGTATCTTGAAATGCGCGGTGCCGATGGCGGGCCCTGGCGGCGCATCTGCGCGCTGCCGGCGTTCTGGGTGGGGCTGCTCTACGACGCGCAAGCCCAGGCCGAGGCCGCGGCGCTGGTCGCGGACTGGACCGCCCGGGATCACCAGAGCTTGCGCGCCGAAGTGCCCCGCCAAGCGCTAAAAACCGAATTCAGGGGCCGGCCCCTGATGGAGGTGGCCCGGGGGGTGGTGGCGATTGCCCGGGCCGGGCTTGCGCGGCGCGCCCGGCGCGACGATGAGGGCGCCGACGAGGTCCATCATCTCGACACCCTGGAAGAAATTCTCGACCGGGAACTGACCCCGGCGGAAGTCACCCTGGCTAATTTCGAGGGCCGCTGGAAGGGCAACGTCGATCCCATCTATCGCGAATACGCCTATTGAGCCGGGGTTCGGGCCAATACTATCGGAGGCCTCGGGCACCCTTCGTTCTGTTATTCGCAGATTTCTTCACGCGTTAACCTTATGTCCGCTTTTAGCCAGAAGCGGACATTGGGGCTTCAGCCGGAGCGGCTATTCCACCAACAGGAATTTGGACTAACATGGACACCGGACCGATGAATGGCGGCAGGCCAGTCCCGTTAACGTGACAATGCCGGAGGCGACAGTGAATTCATTTCGGTTTTGTTTAGCCGCCTTGTTCGTCGCCGCAGCTTATGTCACTCCTGTGGCAGCTGACCCCGCAAAAACATCCTCGATTCCGTTTTTGGGTGAAAAGCCGGGGGATGCCGCGATCAGGACAAAACTTGTCAACGATATCCGTCAATTCCCGGCGGGCGAACGCATTGCGCTGCTGGAGATCACTCTCTTGTGCGAACTGGATAGGCCAACCCTTGGACGAAGAAGTCTGTACGACGCGTGGGAAAAACGCTGCAAAAGAACGGAGGGTATTTGGAATGCCAAATATCGCAAACTTGATGACCGGAGAATGATAGACGTTCAGATGCGCCTCTACTATGGCCGGAGGCTTTCTCTCGTCCGGTCTACGTTGGGTTATTTCACCCAGAAAGAAACCATCGCACGGAAAGTTAGAGGTCGGGAGGACGTATCCAAAGATGTGAAGGAAGCGGTACGGCGGCGAAAGGAGTTGATCGGCATATCGCGTCAAATCCTCAGATTCTTTTTCACGCTAAGAGACTTGATCGCCGAGTCTCGAAAGTAAGTTGGTAAAATTCGTTCTTCTCGTTCCTTGGACTTCGTCGGTCCAAGGGGCCTTCATCCCGCCGTTAACCTCATGTCCGCTTTTAGCCATAAGCGGACATAAGGGTTGCCTCGCTCCGCCTAACTAGAGAGAAGCGTTAAGCCCACAACAAGGAGGACAACAGAGACACCGCCCATAAAGAAGCCGCTGAAGAAGCTAGCCTGTCCTTGCCGTCGCTCCCTGACCGAATTGAAAAACAAGATAGCCGCGCCAATGACAAGCAGCACACCTATTGCTTTGCGGTCCATCCGCTCATTTCTTCATATGTTTTGTCCGCCATTCCCGCGCCAGTTTCTGTGCTTCGGCGATTTGGGCGGGGGTCATGTACCTTTCCAGGATAGGCAAACTATTAACTGCTCGCCTTTCGCCCTTCGCTGCTGCCAGGGACCACCACATATGCCCCAAAACAAAGTTCCTCCGGCGACCTCCTCCATCAGCGTAAATGTAGCCGAGGTTGTTTTGGGCCATTGCCAATCCCTGTTCGGCAGCTTTACGATACCACTTCACCGCCTTGCCGTACTTCTTACGAACGCCTTGGCCCTTGTCGTACATAAACCCAAGTCTGTTTTGGGCTTTTGCAAGTCCCTGCAGGGCTAGCGGGCGCAATTCCTTGAGCGCGGCAGCATAGTCACCACGCTTGTAGGCAGCCGCCCCCTTCTCAAAGTCCTGCGCCATCGCGGGCAGAGCCACCAGCAACGCCAGCACCAGGCCTAAGGTAGTTTGGTCTGAGCATAGCCGCCTCCTCCCGTTGGACAACCACGACTGAATTAGATACCCGATTGGACTATTTTGACAGGGGAGCTTACGTCCGCTTTGGGTCAAAAGCGGACATGAAGTTAACGTCCATTCTTCGTCAGATGCGGACAAGAGGCCGGGCGCATTGAAAAGCCGGTTAAGGCGATTGCGGACGCCCACCGCGCCCCTCAGTAGCTCAGGGTCAGGCGGTCGTCCTCGACCTTCCAGCTCTTGAACAATTTCAAGGTGGAAATGCCGAGCAGCGGCCCCCCCAAGGGCACCTCGTTGACCGAGGCGCGCACATCGCGAAAGCGGACCGGACCGATTTTGAGCCGCGCCAGGATCACCGGCGCGCCCCGGACGATTCCATTGGCGGTCCGGAAGCGCTGGGTGAAGGAAAGGCGCGCCGGGTCGATGCCGACGCGCGCCGCGTCCCTGGGGCCGAGAACCGTGGTGCTGGCGCCGGTATCCACCAGGAAACGGATGGACGTGCCGTTGACCTCGGCGCGGATATAGAAATGTCCATCGGCGGCGCGGCGGACGGCGAAGGAACGCGGGCCGGCGCGCATGGTGGCGGCGGGTACGATTTCGCCGGCGATGCGCTGCCAGGCGCGGAGACCTTCGAAGCGATAGCTGTAGCCCAGCACCAGGGCCGCGCCGATGGCGATCCAGGCGAACCCGGCGCCGAGCGCGCCCTTGAAACCGATGCGCCGGCCATGGACCAGGCCGGCGGCGATCACCGCCGCGAGCACGATGCCCTGGATGATGCGGCTGCCACCCGCGGCGTCGTCGGGCAGGCCGCCGCGCTCGGCCGCCAGCCACAACACCATGGCGGTCAGCCCCCCGGCGAAGATGGCGAACCAGATCCAGGATGACGGCCCGCGGCCCCAAGGGGATGCCATGGCGGGTCTAGATCTAGACCCGCCTCAGGCGGCGGTGCCGCCGACGGTGAGGGCGGATATCTTGAGGGTCGGTTGGCCGACACCGACGGGCACGCTCTGGCCGTCCTTGCCGCAGGTGCCGACGCCGGAATCGAGCGCCATGTCGTCGCCCACCATGGTGATCCGGGTGAGCGCGTCGGCGCCGTTGCCGATCAGCGTCGCGCCCCTGACGGCGGGGCCGATCTTGCCATTTTCCACCAGGTAAGCTTCCGATGCCGAGAACACGAACTTGCCCGAGGTGATATCCACCTGCCCGCCGCCGAAATTGGCCGCATAAAGGCCGTTCTTGACGCTGGCGAGAATCTCCTCATGGGTTTTATCGCCGTTCAGCATGAAGGTGTTGGTCATGCGCGGCATGGGCTTATGGGCGAAATCCTGGCGCCGGCCATTGCCGGTCGGCGCCACCCCCATGAGCCGCGCGTTCATGCGGTCCTGCATCAGGCCGACGAGGATGCCGTTCTCGATCAGGGTGGTCGCCGAACCCGGCGTGCCTTCGTCGTCCACGGTCAGCGATCCGCGGCGGTCTTCCATGGTGCCGTCGTCGATGACGGTGACGTCGGGCGACGCCACGCGCTGGCCCATGAGCCCGGCGAAGACCGACGTCTTCTTGCGGTTGAAGTCGCCTTCGAGCCCGTGCCCCACCGCCTCGTGCAGCAGGATCCCCGGCCATCCCGGACCCAGCACCACTTCCATCTCGCCGGCCGGCGCCGGCACCGCATCGAGCTTCACCAGGGCCTGGCGCAGGGCCTCGTCGGCGCTTGCGGCCCAAGCATCGGGGGCGATGAAGGTCGCATACCCCACCCGCCCGCCGGTTCCGTGAGACCCGGTTTCCTGATGGTCGCCGGCACCCACCATCACGGCGATGTTGAGGCGCACCAGCGGCCTGATATCGGCCACCCGCTCGCCGCCGGGGCGGATGATCTCGATCACCCGCCATTCGCCCGCAAGCGACGCCATGACCTGGCGGACGCGGTCGTCCTTGCCGCGCAGATAGGCGTCGATATCCGCCAACAGCTTGGTCTTGGCCGTGAACGGGGTTTCGGCCAGCGGATTAATGTCCTCGTAGAGCACCCGGTTGGTGCCGGGCGGCGATTCCTGGAAGCTGCCGTCATAGCCTCGTGTCACCGATGACACCGTATCGGCGGCCCGGGCGAGGGCCGCATCGGACAACTCCGAGCCATGGGCGTAGCCGGTTGCCTCATCGACGATGGCGCGCAGCCCGAACCCCTGGGTGGTATCCGAACTGGCCGCCCTGAGCCGCCCGTCGTCGAAGGAAAAGCTTTCCGACACCGAATACTCCAAAAACAACTCGCAATCGTCGGCGCCCGCGCCCGCCCGCTCGAGCGCCGCCTGGGCGCCCTGCTCGGTGAGGTCGGTCCGCGTGAAGAACAGGTCGTCGGCAATGGACTGGTTGGTCATGGATGTCTCCGCATTGAACGCGATTAGGTGTCACCCATGATACCATTTTCCGGCGCTCCGTGGGGCACCGATGACGATCCCGGCGTGGAACCGCCAAGGCTATGATTTTGGCCGAGCGGGACCCCCTCCCTCGAGGCCTCGGAAGCCCATCGCCTTGGTTTACTTTGCCCACGCCAAAGGGGTATATCACTTGTTCGTTGGTTTCCTTTCCCCCGCCACCTGAACGGGATGCCGTGCATGCGATCAGCAGGGAAAATTAGCACCGTCTCGGTCTTGGGGGCGGGGGTGCCGGCTTGGTGCGGCTGGACCGCGCCGGCCCTGGCGCAAGCCCCCCAACCCTGGCAATTGGGTTTCCAGGAAGCCGCCACGCCGGTCATGGAACGGATCGACGGTTTCCACGACCTGTTGCTGGTGATCATCACCGTCATCATGCTCTTGGTGACGGCTCTGCTTGTTTATGTGGTCGTGCGGTTCAACGAAAAGGCCAACCCGGTGCCGTCCAAGACCACCCACCACACCGTTCTCGAGGTAATGTGGACGGTGGTGCCGATCATGATCCTGGTGGTCATCGCCATCCCGTCGTTCAGGCTGCTTTACTACATGGACAAGACCACGACGCCGGGGATGACCCTTAAGGTTGTCGGCAGCCAGTGGTACTGGTCCTACGTTTATCCCGATCACGGCAGGATCGCCTTCGACAGCCTGATCATTCCCGACGACCAACTAAAGCCTGGACAGTTGCGCCTGTTGGAAGTGGACAATCGGGTGGTGGTGCCGGTGGACACCGACATCCGTGTCCTGCTGACCTCCAATTCGGTGCTCCACTCCTGGGCGGTGCCGGCCTTTGGCGTGAAGATCGACACCGTCCCCGGCCGCATGAGCGAAACCTGGATGCGGGTCACCAAGCCCGGCGTCTATTACGGCCAGTGTTCGGAGCTTTGCGGCATCAACCACGGTTTCATGCCGATCGCGGTGGAGGCGGTGTCCAAGGCCGAATTCGCGAAATGGGTGGCCCGGGCCAAGGTCAAGTTCAAGGCCCAACAGGTCCCCGACCGCCCATCGCCGGAACTAGCATTTGCCGACGGCGCCGTGCCCGGCAGGTAACGAATAAAGGTTCTCTACGTGTCCACCATAACCGAACGATCAACGGCAAGCCACGCCATCGAACACAAGCCCCGGGGGATCACCCGGTGGCTTTTCTCCACCAACCACAAAGACATCGGCACCATGTACCTGATCTTCTCGATCGTCTTCGGGCTTGTCGGCGCGCTGTTTTCGGTGTTGGTCCGCATGGAATTGGCGGCGCCGGGCACCCAGGTCATGGGATGGCTGTTTTTCCTGGGCGAGCCCAATCAGGTGTTCAATGTGCTGATCACCGGTCACGGCCTGATCATGGTGTTTTTCATGGTCATGCCGGCGTTGATCGGCGGCTTCGGCAACTGGTTCGTGCCGCTGATGATCGG
>Ga0209980_10000297_pt1 | contig 26522 bp, 23 predicted proteins | sample CR02metaG_FD_183611 | JGI IMG/M metagenome (GOLD analysis project Ga0209980, IMG submission 183611) | Deep subsurface microbial communities from Mariana Trench to uncover new lineages of life (NeLLi) - CR02 metaG (SPAdes) (version 2) | ecosystem: Environmental > Aquatic > Marine > Ocean trench...
GGGCCGTCGACACAGACGCGTTGCATGGCTTCGCCGTCGGGAGTGAGGATCTTTACCGCACACCCGGCGCAACCGCCCACGGCGCAAGCCATGAATTCCTCCAGTGACACCTGACAGGGCAATTCGTATTTTGCCGCCAGTGCTGCCACTGCCTTTAGCATCGGCGTCGGCCCGCAAGAAAAGACTTCCGTTTTCGCGAGTTCGTTTGCTGTCAAAGTGGACAACCATTGGTCCGCGAGATCGGTGACGTAGCCATTGAAGCAGCCTTCGTAACCAGCGAACGTTGCGAGCCGACACACAAAACCCCAGTCTTCGAGTAACGGCATCGTTGCGCTAACAGTGTCATCAGTCCACGGTGTGGCGATCGCAGATGTCCGCAATTCAAACGGGAAGGGTATTTCGGAACCAAGAATCGCTACAGGTGCCCAGTCGCCCCCCTGCTGACGCAAATGATCCGCGATGAACACCATGGGTGGAATGCCTACGCCACCGCCAATCAGCAAGGGTTTGGGACGCCCGGTGGACGGCCGGAACGGCTGCCCTATCGGTCCCAATACACTGATCGAGTCTCCGGGTCTCGTCGCTGACAACCACCGCAATCCATCACCAACGGTCTTGTAGAGAATCTCAAAGCAGTCATCTTCAGTGCGCATGATGGAGAGCGGCCTGCGCATTGGCAAAGCGTCGTCGCACGTTACGTGTACGAAGCTCCCCGGTAGCGCCGCTGCCGCGCATTTCGGTGCGCGAATGCGCATGATGAATTGATCCCCGGGAAATGCGTCGATCGTGAGCAACTTGCCATCTTCAATGAAGATCGTGTCGCGGTCTTGTTGCGCCTTTTGTTGCGCGACGGTCGTCACCGTGCGGCCATAATTTTGCCAACACGATCCAGTACGGCCATTCGGACGGCAACGCCGTTGGTAACTTGCTCTGTAATAACCGAGCTCGGGCCGTCCGCCAGCGTCCCTTCAATTTCAATGCCACGGTTCATCGGCCCGGGATGCATGACGATGGCGTCCGGTTTCGCATGCTGCATGCTTGCGTGGCTGACACCGTAGTGTGCGAAGTATTCATCGATGCCTGGAACGCCGTCGAGGTTACCAATGCGCTCGCGTTGAATCCTGAGTGCCATAACGACATCCGCGTCTTTGAGGCCATCCGCGAGATTATCGACAATCATTGCGCCAGGAAACCTGTCCGCATCTGGCGCGAACGCTGGAGGGGATATTAGTCGCAGCTCGCCGATACCGAGTGTTTGCAGGCCCTGAGATGCAGACATCGCGACACGGGAGTGCTGAATATCACCGACGATGGCCACTGTCAGGTTTGCGAAATCCGGTTTGTGCTGCCGGATCGTCAGGATATCAAGCAGGCCCTGCGTCGGATGCGACAGGTCCGATTCCCCTGCATTGAGAACGCAGACGTGATCCTTTACGTGTCGGGCGATAAAGGCTGGCACACCCGCACTGGCATCACGCACAACCATGAGGTCGATCTGCATGGCTTCGAGCGTATAGATCGTATCGAGTATGCTCTCGCCTTTCTTGCGAGACGATGTATTGACGTCGAGGTTCAGGACGTCCGCCCCGAGGCGCCTGCCCGCCAGGTCAAAAGACGCCCGCGTGCGAGTGCTGGGTTCAAAAAACAGGTTGCCGACAGTGCGTCCCGCCAACGACTGACTGCGGGCCGGTAATTCGCCTGGGGCAGTCAGATAGTACTCGGCGTCGTCGAGAATTTCGGTCAATAAGGTAGAACTGAGCCCTTTGAGGGTCAAGAGATGACGCAGATCGTCGTTCGCATCGAGCTGTAATGTTGCATCATCTTCGAGAATTTCCGTTGTCTCAGAGGGGTTCATGGCGGGGGCATTCTACCCAGATGAGAGGTATCTTTCAGCGATAAATACTGCTGCTGCGCTGTCGACCATTTCCTTCGAAATGCGGCCGCGGGTACCAGCGGCACGAGCTTTTCTTAGTATTCGCTCAGCTTCCACCGAGGTGTAACGCTCGTCGATTGTGTCGACGGCGAGTTCGTAGCGCCGTAGTTCTTCGATGAATTTCTCGACAGGCTCTTGCATGTCGCTGCGTGAGCCGTTGGTGTGAGCTGGCATGCCAACGACGATGTTGGTCGGTTGCCATTCTTCGATCAACGCAGAAATCGCATTGTGATCTACGCCGTCGTCGCGATTGGCTACAATGCCCAGCGGGCTCGCAGACGCTGTTATATCCTGGCCGATCGCGACGCCGATGCGCCGCAATCCAAAATCGAAGGCAAGAATTGTTCTTGGTCGCGACAAGTCAGGCGTGACCGGCGTCCGGAGCAATTCTGGCGATATCGATACCCAGCAGACGGGCCGCCGAATTCCAGCGTTCTTCAAACGGTATATCAAAAACCAGTTCTGGCGTTGCGGCGACGCTGAGCCAGGTGTTGGCCAGCATTTCTGCTTCGATTTGCCCCGCCTCCCAACCCGCATAACCAATTGCGACCAGCGACTTCTCGGGACCATCACCAACGGCCATAGCATCGATAACATCACGTGAAAGCGTTAGGTGTATATCTTCGGACACGGTGAGCGTATTTTCGAAGCTGTGCTCTTTGTCGTGCAGGACAAATCCGCGTTCTGTGCCTACGGGCCCACCGGCCATAACGGGCCTGCCGGCCGCTTCTGGATTGGCGTCATCGACTGCCAGCTGCTCAAACAGTCCGGACAGCTTCAGATTCAACGGGCGATTAATAATAATGCCGAGCGCACCATCATCGTTGTGTTCACAGATTAACGTGACAGTTGTGCTGAAATTCGGATCTGCCATGCCGGGCATAGCGATAAGCAATTGATTTGTCAGCAAGCTACTTGAATCCATGCCACCAGTATCAGGGCTCGTGCTGCTCGGCACAAGCAATGGTTCAAGGTTGCTCGGCGGCGCTCGATACCAGTTGATCGGTGAACAGCCATTTGTACTCAAAGCGCACAACGTCGTACTCGGCAGTTACCTCAGCGGGAAAAGGGTCGAACGGTGAGGCGCGCTGCAAGATATCGAGCGCAGCGAGATCGAGAATGGTCGAACCACTGGATTTACGAACGACAGCTTCGGTCAGATTACCGGATACGTCGATTGCTACCATCAACGTTGGGCTGCCCGAGAAATTTTCGAGTTCACCGATCCCTGGAAGATACGCGGCGCCGACCGCCTCGATGCGCCGTTTCCAGTTGTCGAGGTAGGCTGCGATTACTGATTCGCGGGTATCAGCACTGATAATCAATTGCCGTGGTTCGTCGTCCGTGATCAACATTGTTACCTGATCGTCCTGCGGTAATGGCAACGTAATCTCGCTACCAGCGTGCATGGCGATAGCGGTGCTGATATGGGGTTGTGGATCCGAACGCGGATCGATCTCGACCTGACGATCATTCGTATCCTGTGTTGCCAGTATTTCGTCAGCGGACCGCTCATGTTCCTGCGCATCCAACACGTCGGTGCCATCGTCCTGGCCATCGTTGTCAACGGGCATTGCGCTTTGCAGCGGTGCAGCGGGTCGTACCTGTAATGTCGTATTACCGCCACCTTCCTGGCTGGCCTGAGCGAGATAGGCCGCTTCATCGGGGCGGTCTATCTGCTGATCGGCATCGGCAACTATGGTGACTTCAAGTGAAATTGCGTTCGCAAATTGATTTGCAAGTTCCGGATTGAACGTGATGCCGATGATCAGAATACCGTGTATCAAGGCGGCTAGAAAAAGCATTGCTGGCAGCCGATCAGGAACGGCTGGCGTGACGAGTCGCATCTCGTCGAGAGGATCTGTATGCAGCGCAACATTGACCATAATCGCGCGAATAATCCGCCAATTTGTTTACATAAACAAGGGACTAGCTCTCAAGGTAGTCTCCTTTCGATGGCGTCGAACATCAGGCTGGCGATATTCAGGTCGAATTCACGGTCAAGCTCGCGAATGCCCGTCGGACTCGTGACGTTGACCTCGGTCAAATAGTCACCGATTACATCGATGCCCGCAAACAGTACACCCTGGTCGCGCAGGACCGGTCCGACCTGATCACAAATTCGACGGTCGGCAGCCGATAGTTCTTGTCCCTTCGTGGTTGCGCCAGCAACAATATTACCGCGGTTATCGTCGCCCGCAGGTATGCGGGCAAGCGCGTACGGCACCGCTACCCCGTCGATTAACAGGATTCGTTTGTCCCCGAGCGTAATTTCTGGAACGTAGACCTGCGCCATCGCAAAGCGCCGCCCGTAATCGGTCAGCGTTTCGAAGATAACGTTGGCGTTGTTATCGCCTTTCTGAATAACGAAAATTGAGCGGCCACCCATGCCGTCGAGCGGTTTGACGACGATGCGTTTGTGCTCCGCGAGAAATGCTTTCATCTGCTGCATCGAACGCGTGATCAGCGTCGGCGGAGTGCATTCCGGGAACCAGGCAGTGTACGCCTTTTCATTCATATCCCGCAGTGCCTGTGGCGCATTGACGATAACAGCGCCCCCTGCCTTGGCGCGGTCGAGAATGTATGTTGTGTAAACGTACTCCATATTGAACGGTGGATCTTTGCGCATCAGGATTACATCTAGCTCGCCAAGTTCGAGTTGTCGCCGTTCGCCGAACTCGAACCAGTCGTCGTTATCGTCTCGGATAGTGAGGCGCGTTGAGAAGCCGATCGCTGTTCCGGACAGCAAACACAAGTCCTCAAGTTCAAAGTAATGAATCTCGGCGTCGCGCCGACTCGCTTCAAGCAGCATTGCGAACGAGGAGTCCTTCTTCGGCGTAATCGACCCGATCGGGTCCATGACGATGCCTATTCTGAGCGCTTTTTCAGCCATCTTTTGTGGATCTGGAGTTGTTTCGGCAGGAAGCGGCCAACTATACCGTGAAATCTCCCGTAAGCACCGGAAATCTCGTGATTTTGCGTAACGTGGCGCGCGTCGTAGCGGGACTTATGTCAATATGGTAAAAGTCGGTTTTCAACCTGGGGAAATCTGGTGTCTGGTAACGTGCGCGCGAGCCTTAACGGCCTAAAAATACTTGTCGTGGACGACAGCAAGACCATCCGTAGAACAGCAGAAACCCTGTTAACGAAGGAGGGTTGCCAGGTGTTTACTGCGATTGACGGATTTGATGCGCTGTCGAAAATCGCCGATCACCAGCCCGACTTGATCTTCGTGGATATCATGATGCCGCGACTCGATGGCTATGAAACCTGCTCGTTGATCAAGCACAACAAAGTCTTTAAGAAGACGCCGGTCATCATGTTGTCGAGCAAAGACGGCCTGTTTGATCGAGCGCGCGGACGAATCGTCGGCTCCGAACAATATCTGACCAAGCCGTTCACGAAGGACGAATTGCTCGGTGCGATTTCCAATCAGATTGGCTGAGGAATTCTAAATGGCAGTTGTACTCATCATTGATGATTCGCCAACTGAGCTGCATTTATTTCAGAACATGCTCGAAAAAGCCGGATTCGACACGCTCGTTGCAGACAGCGGCGAAGAAGGCCTCAAGGCTGCCAGGACGGCACATCCGGATTGCATATTGATGGACGTCGTCATGCCCGGCATGAACGGCTTTCAGGCAACTCGGCAGTTGACAAGAGACCCGATGACGGCCGGCATTCCCGTGATCATCATTACGGCCAAGGATCAGGAAACCGACAAGATCTGGGGCATGCGCCAGGGCGCAGTAGAGTATCTGGTCAAGCCGATCGTCGACAAAAAACTCGTTGCGATGATAAATTCGGTGATGGCAGCCTGAATGAGTAGTTCCGCAGATCTCGCGGCGTTGGTCGAGCAGCCATTTGAATTGTTGCAGGAAATGGAGCAGCGCAGCCTCGCTGCACACACCGGTCAGGATGCTGGATCGACACCCTCAGAATGGGTCGGTGTCGGATTTCGCATTGGCGAGGAACAATTCGTTGCTAATCGCGAGCAGGTTCGAGAAGTACTGATGCTGCCCGAATCTATGACTCGAGTGCCGGGTGCAAATCGCTGGTTGTTGGGTATTGCCAACTTACGCGGTCATTTGCTGCCGTTAGTTGATCTCAAGCTCCTGCTTGGCAGTGGCAGAACCACATTGCGCCGTACAACGCGCGTCATATCAGTTAACCATCGTGAAGTACCGGCCGGACTCGTCGTCGATGAAGTTCTTGGATTTCGGCGTTTTATGGATCACGAGTTCGCAAACGAAGCTCATGAAACGATCGTACGCTGCGACCGGTTTCTGGCCGGGGTTTACCAACGAGGCGAAGCCTCCTGGCCGGTTTTTAATCTGTTCGATCTAGTCGAAAGCAATGTGTTCCTGCAGGCAGCTGCGGAATGAAGGTGAATCATGGCCAGTAAAATCGACAATTCATCCATTTTCAAGGCGGTTTCGGGGATTGCCGCGGTTTTGCTGATCATTGCTGCGGCCCTGAGCTATCTGCAGTCTGGCGGCGGTAGTGGGTCAGCACCGCAGCTTGCGGCATTGTCACAGGCGATTCCGAAGCAGGCAGCGCGGGCGCTGGAGGGTGCGGACGGAGCATTCGATCAGCTCGACACCAGCATCAAGAACGTGGCCAGGTTGCGACGCAGCGGCGCGCCGGGTCGATCGGCGGATTGGCAGCAGCTCGAATCTCGCGCCGCCGCGATACTTGCCAAACGTACTGAAGTTGAATCCGTGCACGCTGCGGCGCGCCGAATCGTTATAGACGCGTCGTCGATCGTCGAACTCGCGAACGCGCTACTGGATCGCTCTGGATCGACCGCGACTATTCAGGAGTTTCAGCAACGCGCAAATCGTATCCGCGAAACGGCGGCCAGCTTGCCGGACGGCGGTGAAAGTGCCGCCAGTGCGATCGCCGAAGATATCGGCTTTCTACGCAATGTTGCCAACGCATTGGGCGGCCAATCCAGCGATCTCGACGTTCGGCCGCTGAACAACGAAGGCCGCGAGGTTGCGCTGGTACCCGTAGTCGCCAGCCTGACGAGCATGGAGGAGCAGTCGGCGACTTTGATCGGCAACATCGGCTCGCTCGGTGCGCTCGCCAGCACACAGGCCGAGTTGACCGCTAGCGCAGAAGTACTATTAGGCTCAGCGTTCGGTCTGGCTGATGGCTCGTGGAGTCTGCCCGCGTTCCTGAACAACCCCATGTTACCGATCGGGTCGATTGGCTTTGCGTTGCTATTGCTTGTTGGCCTGTTGTTTCTGCACTCGAAAAGCGCCGTGTTCGAGCGGCTGGCGAGAGAGCATGCGAATCAGAACGACCGCAATCAGCAAGCGATTCTACGCTTGCTTGACGAGATGGGCAGTCTCGCTGACGGCGATCTGACAGTCCAAGCAACGGTCACTGAGGACATTACAGGCACGATTGCCGATTCATTCAATTTTGCAATTGAAGAATTACGCAAGCTTGTGGCGACCGTGAACGATACCGCGCTAATGGTCGATACGGCGACCAAGCAAACCGAGAGTACGGCCTCGCACCTTGCAAAAGCGGCTGAGAATCAGGCCAAAGAAATCAATGCGGCAACAGAGTCCATTGTATCGATGGCAGCCTCGATCGAAGAAGTATCCGGTAATGCGGAGCGCTCGTCAGACGTTGCCCGCCACTCGGTGGAGGTCGCACATAAGGGCGGCGAGGCTGTGCGTCGAACGATCGACGGCATGAACGCGATTCGCGAAACGATTCAGGAGACATCAAAACGCATCAAACGTCTGGGCGAGAGCTCGCAAGAGATTGGCAACATCGTCGAGCTGATCAGTGACATTGCAGAGCAGACTAATATTCTGGCTTTGAATGCGTCGATTCAGGCGTCGATGGCCGGAGAGGCAGGACGGGGTTTCGCCGTTGTTGCTGACGAAGTGCAGCGACTCGCCGAGCGGTCCACAAATGCAACGAAACAGATCGAGGTACTGGTAAGAAAGATTCAGGCGGATACCAACGAAGCGGTAATCTCGATGGAGCGCAGCACAACGGATGTAGTGGGCGGTGCGTTACTTGCCGAGAACGCGGGCGCAGCGCTCGATGAGATCGAACAGGTTTCGAACCAGATTGCTAGCCTTGTGCAAAACATATCCAACTCGGCCCGGCAACAGGCCAAGGCCGCGGCCGATGTGACTCGGCGCACGACGAGATTGCGTGAAATCGGCCAGCAGACCGGAAAAGCGACGAGGGCGACAGCAGCATCAATTTCGAAACTGTCGGAACTGGCGACGCAGCTTAGAAAAACCGTCGAAGGGTTCGCGTTACCGCCGGAGATGATGCAAGCCAGTGCGCTGGGGGCAACATCGTCGAACGCGCCGCAGGCAACAGCACTCCCGGGTGGCAATCAGGCGAAAACGAAAAAAGCAGCGACCAGCGGATAGACAACAGACCTTCGCGAGCGACACGGACGAGCAGATGACGGGCGATACAAGCATTCATGAGCAAATGATTGGCGACGATTATGCCAGCGGGGCTATCAGCGCGTTGTCGATCATTGGTGTTGAACTCATGGAGACCATTCGAAACGCGCACCTGGCACTGGAAGACTGCGTCGATGGTCGTGGTGGAACCGCAGCACTGAAACGTGCCGGTGAACTATTGCACGAGGCGCGAGGAGCGCTACGAATAACAGAAACCTATGGTGCAGCACTGCTGGTCGAAGAAATGGAGTTGGCTTGTGACTACCTTGCCGCTCTGCGTGCCGGTAAGGGCCGCGAAGACGGTCTTGACGCGCTAACACGTTCGATGGTGCAGCTACCCGTTTATGTCGAACGATTGCTTGCCGGCGGCCGCGACATAGCTCTTGTGTTGCTGCCGATGCTTAATGACCTGCGCGCCGCACGTGGTGAACCTTTGTTGTCCGAAGGTACGATTTTGCTGCTAAATCTTTCTCCGAGCCGTTCGGTAAAGAAAGACGCACCGCGAGAAGGCAGTGGTGAAGATCCGGTGCTCGTCGCAAAGCGCCTGCGGCCGAAGTTTCAGTTGGCCCTGCTTGGCTGGATAAAGGGCGGCGACAGCAAGCGTCATCTCGATACGTTGTCAAAGGTTTCGGCAGCACTGGAGAATTCCTCCACGCGCGACGATATGTATCAGCTCTGGTGGGTTGTTTCAGGCGTGCTGGAAGCATTGCTGGATGGCGGACTGGAAACATCGATTGCAGTTAAGCGCCTGTTGGGTCACGCGGACCGACAGCTCAAATATGTAATTGATGAGGGCCTGACGGCGTACGAGCGGCATCCTGTCGATGACCTGCTGAACAACCTGTTGTACTACGTTGCACGTTCGAGTAATGCTGGCGAACGGATCGGTGAGATCCGCGCAGCGTTCAATCTGGCGGAGTTATTGCCAGGTGACGAGCAGGTTGAGGAGGCGCGTGAGGCGTTGTCGGCGCCGAGCGCCAAGCTCATGGAGACGGTTGCAGCGGCTATCAAGGATGATCTAAGTCGCGTCAAAGACGTTCTCGACATATTCGTTCGCACCGGCATGAACAAGTCGTCGGAGCTCGTACCGCAGCTTGAATTGCTGAAAAAAATTAGCGACACGCTTGGCGTCTTGGGTCTCGGCGAGCTGCGTGGCGATGTGGTCGGCGAGATTGATCGCCTCAAGTCTGTGGTTGAACGCGGCGGTATCGCCAATGATCAGATCATTCTTGACATTGCCTCTACATTACTCCGCGTTGAAGATCGCCTTGATCAACAGCTCCTGCGCCTCACGATGCCGAAAGACCCCGCTACTGCAGGCGGTACGACAGACGACGATCAGGCGTTTCACAAAGTCACTGCGGCAGTGATGCGCGAGTGCATCATTAATCTGGCGCGAATCAAAGAGACGATTAGTCAGAGCTTTACTTCGCAATCAGTATCCCACGGTGTCGACAGCGTGCCGTCACTGATACGCGGAATCAAAGCGGGCTTGTTGATGCTCGACAGAACACGTGCGATGGAGGTGGTCGAGCGTATTGGGCGACTGGTTACAGCGATGCTGAATGCTGGCGGCCCAAAATTACTGGACCAAAAAGAAACCGACCGGCTCGCTGATGTCATTGTGAGCATCGAGTATTACATGGAAACGGTGAAGGCCGGCCGCAGCGAGCCATGGTACATGCTCGACAACGCTGAGGCTTGCCTGGCCGTGCTGGGTAATATTGGGGAACGCCTGCTCGAGATCAAGCAACAGGAACCCGCTCAGATTGAGTCCACACAAAGACTCTCCGTCCAGGGAATCGATGAGCGTGCAGCTGCAGCCTTGCAGGAGACGTCGGTGGCTGCTGCCCAGCAGCGTGCAGACGTCATTCCATTGCCAGTGGTTGCTGCCAACGCAGCACACACGGATCCGGAACTGCTCGAGCTGTTTATTGAAGAAGCAAAGGAAGAAATTGCCTCGATCAAACGACGCCTGCCAGCGTGGGCAGCGTCGCCGGACGATATGGAAATGCTGATCACTGTCAGGCGCTCCTTCCACACGTTGAAGGGCAGCGGACGTATGGTTGGAGCGGAGCGTATCGGCGAATACGGCTGGGCAGTTGAAAACCTGTTAAATCGACTGATCAACCGCACGCTGTTGCGCACGCCGCCAATGATCGATTTTATTCAACTGGCCGCGGCTGCCCTGCCCGAACTGGTTGAACAACTCGAAGTTGGTACTGAGCCGACAGCCGACATCAGTTTGCTTATCGCACGGGCCAACGCATTTGCCGATGGCGATCCGAACGCGGCGATTCTGACAGTCGCGAGGGCGGCCAGTGAAGAACCGGTTGAGGAAGAACCAGCCCCGGAGATGGACCCTGTTCTTTACGATATTTTTTCGAAGGAAACGGCGGGCCATCTGAAAGTCATTACTGATTATCTCGCTGCTTGCGAAGGACATCAGCCGCCGTTTGATGTCACTGATAAACTGCACCGTGCTTGCCATACGCTCCACGGTAGCGCGAATATGGCGAATGTCGAACGGGGTGTCGCCGTCGCTGCGGTGCTGAATCGATTCGTGCGTCGCGTATTCGATTATAAGATTGGTTTTCAACAGTCGGGTCTTGACGCTTTGCGCGCCGCCGTCCGGGCTATCGAGACCATCGTTGGCGACATCAATAACCTGGACCGGAATCGCGCTGACTACACGGCGCTAATTGAGCACATCACGAAGGTATCGGATGCCACTCGTCCAGCAGATGCACCGCTGCCGGAACCGCAGCCCAAGTCCGTGCAGGAGTTACCGGAACCTGTTATCGAAGAAGTTATTGAAGACGCCGCATACGATGCCGAGATTGCGGCAATTTTTACTGAAGAATCGGCGCAGTTGCTCGAAGAGGCGGATCAGGCGCTTATCGCCTGGACCAAAGACCGGTCCGCGGCGTCCATGGAGGAACTCAAACGCCACTTGCATACATTGAAAGGTGGTGCGCGCATGGCCGGCATTGCTGCCATGGGCAATTTGAGTCACGAACTGGAAACTTTGTTGATCTCGGTCGACGAAGGTCGCGTAAAGCCGACTCCAGCTGTTGAAGATCTTCTGCAGCACAGTATTGATGAGTTGCACCGGATGCGCGACACGGTCATTGCTGGCAAGCCCGTGAAATCCTCGTCCAGGCTGGAACAACGCATCCAGCACGCAAATGCCGGGTTCGAAGTTGCCGATGACATCGACGTTGAGGTCGCGCCTAAGGACGCGACTGTCGAGGAAGCGCCATCGGCCCAGTTCACTATTGAACCGGAAGACACGGTCAGTATGGTGATCGTCAATTCGCCGCTGGCCGAAGAACTGGCTGAAATTAACAAGGGAGAGGCGAGCGATAAACCTGCCGAACCGGAGCTGGAGCTTGAGCTGGAACCCGAACCCGAGCCCAAACCCGAGCCCAAACCCGAACCGAAGCCCAAGTCCAAGGTCAAGCCCAAACCTGAGCCTGTTCCAGAGCCAGACGTGGCTGCGGACGTGCAGCCCATACGGGCGCGGGAAACGCGTCAGGAATTTGCACGCATTGACGCGGAGTTGCTTGAGGACCTACTCAATGCCGCCGGCGAAATCAGTATTTACCATTCGCGACTGAGTCAGCAGGTCAATTCATTCGAGTTCCATGTTGAGGAACTTGAGCAAACGATTGCACGGCTGCGCGAACAGTTGCGCAAACTCGAAATCGAAACCGAAGCAGAGATCATGCACAGCCACCAGGACACGCTGGTGGCGCGCGACTTCGATCCACTCGAACTTGATCGCTATTCGACAATCCAGCAGCTGACTCGAGCATTAGCTGAGTCTGCAAATGACCTCAACAGCCTGAAGGACCTGCTGCAATCGGTAACAGCAGAGACAGAAAGCTTGCTGGTACAGCAATCTCGTGTCACGACGGAATTGCAGGATGGATTGATGCGTACTCGGATGGTGCCGTTCGAGCGGCACGTTGGTCGTCTGACCCGCCTCGTTCGGCAAGTTGCCGAGGAGGTGGGTAAGCGTGCGGAGCTGGTTGTCGAAGGGGCGTCCGGCGAACTGGATCGCCAGGTGCTCGATAAAATGCTGCCGCCATTTGAGCATATGTTGCGTAACTCGATCGTGCACGGCATTGAAGGTTCGTCCGAACGTCAGGCGGCTGGTAAACCTGCCGTGGGTCGCATTGCTATCAGGCTGCATCGAGAAGGTGCCGAAATGGTCATTGATGTGGCTGACGATGGCTCGGGCCTCGATGTCGACGCAATCCGACGCAAAGCCTACGAGCTCGACCTGCTCAAGCCCGACAGCAAGATCACAGACGATGAAGTCATGCAACTGATCCTGACGCCTGGCTTCACCACGGCGAGCGCGGTAACTCAGTCAGCAGGCCGCGGTATCGGTATGGACGTTGTCGCCAACGAAGTCAAAAAACTGGGTGGGTCGTTACATATCAGTTCAGTTACGGGTCAGGGCACCAATTTCACCGTGCGCTTACCGTTTACTCTCGCGATAACACAAGCATTGATCGTGCGCACTGGGGAGGAGGTCTATGCGCTACCCTTGCCGACCGTCGAAGGCGTTGCTCGCATTCCACGTGCTGAATTGGAGAATCTCCTTAGCCAGACCGAACCCAGCTATCACTACGGTGAACAGCCTTACAAGTTCCGGCATCTGGGTATGTACCTCGGTGGTCAGGCTGCAAAACTTCCGGAGGCAGAGGCCTTCGTCCCGGTCATTCTCGTTCAAGCTGGCGAATTCTCGGCCGCGTTGCTGGTCGATGAAATGCTTGCGAGTCGCGAGATCGTCGTCAAGGCGGTCGGCCCGCAGCTGGCGAGTATTCGTGGCATATCCGGCGCGACGATTTTGGGTGATGGCAGTATCGTTCTGATTCTCGATATTCACGCACTGGTACGAACGGGTGCTCCGGTGGTTGAAATCAGGAAGGCCGCGCCTAGCCCGACAGACGACAGGCCGCTGGCGCTGGTCGTGGACGATTCGATTACTGTACGCCGTGTTACAGAACGCTTTTTGCAGCGCAACGGGCTGCGTTGCGCGACAGCGAAAGACGGGCTCGACGCCATCAGTGTGATGCAGGAAGTCAAACCCGACATTATTCTCCTGGATATTGAGATGCCGCGCATGGACGGTTATGAGTTCGCGTCGCATGTCCGCAACGACGACCGCGTTTCGGATGTGCCGATCATCATGATTACGTCCCGTGTGGGCGATAAGCACCGGGCACGTGCCATTGAACTGGGAGTGAACGATTACGTCGGAAAACCGTATCAGGATTCGCAGTTGCTGGAGGCCATTCGACGCCAGCTGGAAGAAAAGGGCATTGAGTTGCCATGAATGCCGCAGCAGAAGAACTGTATAGCCTGCTAGTGCCGCTGTCGGAAGATCGCCTGATTGTGCCGCGAGCGTGTGTTGCAGAAGTTGTGCGTTTTTCCCAGGCCGAAAAGCAGGAGGGTTCTCATGACTGGATGATGGGAACGATCAACTGGAACGGCCGGGCGTTGCCCGTAATCTCGTTTGAAGGCGCTGTGGGTAAAGAGGTGCCGGTCGTCACCGGGCGGACACGAGTTGTCGTGTTTTATGCGAATACCGGAAAACTAAAGATCGGTTACTTCGGTGTACTGACACAAGGATTTCCTCAGCTGGTTCGCGTCAACCGCGATGTGCTCAAACTCGAGTCCAAAGACGGCTGGCCAGAAGGCGCGCCGGTGCATTGCCGTGTTCGGATGATCAATGAATTTCCGATGATCCCCAACCTCGAGCAGGTCGAGGCGATGTTGGCAACGGAGATGCTGCAGGCATGACGAATTTCCAGGAACTTGTCGGACCGCTAGCGAAGATCGCCCCATAAAGACTGCAATACAGCGAGTGCGGCGATCGCGGCGGACTCTGTTCGCAGCACGCGAGGGCCTAACGAAACCGATTTGAACCCCGAGATCTCCGCGTCCTCGTATTCGGCTTCGCTGAAGCCGCCTTCCGGTCCGATCAAAATACAGACCTTGGTGTCGGGTGCTGGAATAGCCGCCAGAGGTGTTGTGGCGCCGGGCGCAAGAATCAATTCGGCGTCGACTCTGTCTGGCTTGTCACCGAACCAGATTTTTAGTGGCAACGGTGTATCGATCATTGGCAGACGGGTGCGGCCAGATTGCTCACATGCGTTTGCGGCGATTTCTTGCCAGTGATGGCGGCGTTTTTCTGCACGATCTGACTGCAATTTCACAATACCGTGTTCGGTGAAAACTGGCGTAATGCGCTTCACACCGAGCTCGGTAGCCTTTTGCACAACAAAGTCCATGCGCTCACCGCGCGAGATTCCTTGTACGAGGTGTATCTTGAGTGGCGACTCGGTGCCTGCCTCGAACCTGTCGCCGATCTTGATAATTACTTTGTTCCTGCCAATGCTCTGAATCGTCGCTGCCCATTCGGCACCCTCTCCGTTAAAGACGGTGAGGTCATCTCCGACGCGGACACGTAGCACTTTTCCAAGGTATCTCGCCCGATCCCCATCGAGTTCGATCTCAGCACCGTTGATCAATGCGCCGGAAACAAATAGCCTCGTACTCATGTCATTGAAAGCATGCCTGAACTGAACGTGTCGAGCGACTATACCGTTAACGCGGAATCCGGGCTGGTCGAGCCGGCCAGGCTGTGCCTGAGCCCGAATCGAGACGCGCGGCCAGCGAACACATCGCTCGATTTGATTGTTTTGCATGGCATTAGTCTACCGCCCGGAGAGTTCGGGGGCAGTGAGATTGAGGCGTTGTTTCAGAACGAGCTCGACTGGGACGCACATCCGTATTTCGGTGAAATTCGTGGCACACAGGTGTCGGCACATTTGTTGATCCGGCGTGACGGGGAGCTCGTGCAGTTCGTGCCCTTCACAGAGCGCGCGTGGCACGCGGGCGAATCATGTTTCCGTGGCCGTGCCCGATGCAATGATTTTTCCATTGGCATCGAGCTCGAGGGAGAGGATGAGACACCCTACGATGACTGCCAGTACAAAGTGCTACTTGCCGTCTTGCTGGCTTTGACGACAGCTTATCCGAACATCTCGGCGCGCGAGATCGCGGGGCATTGTGACGTTGCTCCCAGTCGCAAGAGCGATCCAGGTCCTGCTTTCGACTGGCTGCGCTTGTATGATGCACTTGGGGAACAACTCGAGAACAGCAACTAATGCACCTGATCGCCTTACTCATTGGACTGGTCATCGAACGACTCGCGACGCAGTTGTTTCACTGGCGCCGTATGCGCTGGCTGGACCGCATTATCGATGCGGGATTCCGCCAGGCTGAGCGTCTTGGTAACTGGCCGGCGTTGATTCCTGTTATTGTTCTGGCCGCGTTGCTGGCATTGCCTGTTTTCTTGATCATGTACAGCCTTGGCGACACGCTGCACGGCTTCACTTACCTAATTCTCGCTATTTTCGTTCTGCTGTTTTCGATCGGGCCGAAAGATATCGGCGAGGAAGTTAGCGAGTATTGCCGGGCACTGGCGTCAGAAGACGAGGAACAGATTCAGGCTGCGGCCAAGGCAATCATCGAAGGTGATGTTCCGGCGGATGAGCGCGAACGAATTGCGCGCGTAGAGGAGGCGGTCTGCGTACAGGCGAATAATCGATTGTTCGCTGTCGTGTTCTGGTTCGTCGTTTTAGGTGCGGTTCTCAGCACGATCGGTCCGTTGGCGGCCTGGAGCTATCGTGTAACAGACTTGATCCGACGTCGCGCAGTATTCAGTGCGGCACGTGATGATCAATCTGGCAGTAGCGCAGAGCGGATTCGTGATGCCGCCGAATTGGTGCAAGGGCTGTTAGCTTGGGTGCCAGCGCGCCTGACAGCACTCGGCTATGTGGCAGCGGGGCACGCTGAGGATGCTATCGCCGCGTTGCGAGCACCCACCGAAGATCGTGATGCGACATTGTCCGGGCACAATGAGCATTTGCTGGCCCGAGTTGGTGTTGCTGCACTGGCGTTGCAAGACTTGCCTGACGAATCGATTACGGAACGCGGCGTTCGCGGTGCAATTGCGGCAAGGAAACTGGTGTTTCGACAGCTGCTGATATGGGCGGTCATCATTGCTGCAATGACGTTGTATGGCCTAACACGGTGAAGCGCGTTTTGGCATTGGTGGCGGCGCTTGCCGCCGTTGTTGCCTGTTCTGAGACACGCGACTCTGAGCCTGCGCCGGTCAGTGCACAGCGCATCGTATCCCTGGCGCCCAATCTCACGGAGCTCGTATATACGGTCGGTGCCGATGAGCAACTGGTCGGAGTCAGTGCCTGGTCAGATTACCCTCCAGAGGTTCTCGCCCTTCCGGTCGTCGGCGATGCATTTTCGGTCGACCAGGAGCAGCTTGCGCTCGCCAGACCGGATCTCTTGCTGGTGTGGGAAAGTGGCACGCCATCCCACGTCGTCGATGAACTGCGATCAATCGGTTACAACGTAGCGGCAATTCGTACTCGCGATCTAGATGACGTTGGCGACGCATTGCTACGAATTGGTGAACTGACGGGGCATGCGAATGAGGCAATAGAGGCTGCAACGGCCTATCGCAGTGCCTTGCAGTCGTTGCGAGATCGTTACGAAAGTCTTGCCCCCATACGCGTCTTTTATCAGGTTGCGGCGCGACCCTTGTATACAATCAATAACGAGCACTACATCAGCGAGCTGATTTCTATTTGTGGTGGTGAGAATATTTTTCGCGATCTGAGCGATCTCGCGCCGACGGTCGATGTTGAAGCCGTCGTCGATCGTGACCCGGAGGTCATGCTTGCCAGTACTGATGCAGGCGATGATGCGTTTGCTGAGTGGCAGCGCTGGCCGGATATTGCGGCGAACCGTCACGGTAATCTCTTTTTGTTACCAGCGGATGAGATTGTACGAGCAACAACGCGGGTCATCGTGGCCGGGAACGCGATGTGCGTGGCGCTGCAGCAAGCGCGCTTGAATCGCGACTCGAGAGGGGAAGAATGACGCTGACCATTCGACCTGCAACGGATTCAGACCTTGACGCCGCCGTTGACCTGCTGCGAATGGCTGGTTTGCCGGTCGACGATCTGTCTGCTGACAGACTCGCGCTAGTAGCCGAAAAGGAGCAGATATTTCAAGGAGTTATTGGGCTCGAAGTATTTGATGAGCTAGCGCTGTTACGGTCGCTCGTGGTCTCCGAGGATGCTCGTGGGGCAGGCATCGGGCTTGCCCTCGTGACAGCGATTGAAACGGCGTGCCTTGCAGATGGGGTTGGCGAGCTGTGGCTCCTGACCATTGACGCGGACAGTTTTTTTCAAAAGCTGGGATACGTCACCCGCGAGAGGTACGATGCGCCGGCGGCAATCCGAAGCACTGCCGAATTCTCCGGTTTGTGCCCCGGCGACGCAGTATTGATGTCCAAAGAACTATAGGAATTTTCAAGACATTGTATTCGGCGCCCGGTGGCAGGGTGTTTCGGGACGAAGTTGGATGCCTTGAAACGCTCGAAGAGATCAATTCGATCAAGCCTGGCGGGTGACAGTCACACCGCAATGTCGGCATTGTACCTTCTCGACATTGCCTACGGCGCCGAAGCCGAATGATGTGTCAATGACGCGAAAATCATGCCACCCGAACCAACAAAACACGCGACTGATTCTTGGTGGTACTTTTGGCACGATCCGGCTACCCTGGGCACAGTAGATGCAGGGGCTATTCTATATCCACAGCTAGTTGTTGACCATCGCAGATGCGGGTGCGTGATGCGTCTCGCCACTCTATCGGCTGGGCTGGCCGCAAATGGCCAGGGTCGGACGGCCGCTGGCTGGTAATAATCGACCGACTAATTTGTGGTCTGATCGCCGATAGCATTGATCTTTTTCGCGTTGCGATTACGAAAATCGACTGGAGTTTCACCAACCAGCCGTCGAAACGAGCTTGTGAACTTCTCTGATGATTCAAAACCGGATTGCAATGCAACGCGAAAAACGTAATTTGGGTCGTCTGAGTCTTTTAGCAACAATTCCGTAGCATGCTTGACTCTGCATTGATCCAGGAAATTCTCGAAACTTGCTCCATATTCGGCATTAATCACCTGCATCAAGTGATCCACCGAGCAGCCGATTTGCTTAGCGACCTGCAATCGCGTCAGGCCAGCATCGAGATAAACCTGATTCTGAGTCATGGTGTCCGATAACAGACTTCTAATCCGGGATGCCTTTAACGCACCTAGTCCGGCCTGAACGTTATGGGTCTCAGCGGGACGCCATGCCGCCAATTTGGCAACTTCTTCAAGCGCAGACGGTTCTGGATTGCAGTAGAAGTCACTGACAGCGACGATCTTATCGTCTCGAAAAATCAGTACCTCGGCGCCATTGAATACTGCGTGACCAATCTTTGCATCGATCCGCTCATGCGCGATGTAGCGAAAAACGACACTGTTATCGACGCGTATTGCATTTCCCGTCCGTTTGTACCAAAAATTCGTCTCTGCGAAATCGTCCTGAAGATATCGTGCGAGATCTCGTCCAACACAATATTCCATCCAGAACGCGTCATAAAACGTGGCACGTTTGTCCATCAATTTGAGCAATTGAGTAATATCGTGTCGATTCCATGCATTGATGTAATCGTCAACCAGCCTTTCCACATCCATTCGAGAGATCCTGAGGCCAGACAAAATTGACCTTAGCTAGCAAAGGCATAGCAATTCCTGTGCCACATTGGCATATGTAAAGTTATCAACGTACTGGATGCGCACCCGATGACTGCGGACAGGGTCTTGTAAGAAATATCGACGTTATTTCTTTCGGCAATGATTTCCCAGGTTGTTTTCTGTCTGCTGGAGCGCTATCGACTCGCCAGCACGGTGCAGTGGGATGGCTGCAAGGTCGATGAGACCCGTCTGCAACTCTGATTTCTTACCGTTCGCGATTCCAGAGAACTTCCTGCCCGGATTCCGCGCGTGCGAGAACTCGTGCGATGACAAACAGCAGATCGGACAGCCGGTTCAGGTACTTTCCGGTTTCCGGCGTTACATCCTCTATTCGCGCCAATGTTCCAACACGCCGTTCTGCCCGGCGCACAATCGTTCGCGCGAGGTGACAGGCCGCCGCAGCGGATCCGCCGCCCGGCAAAATAAACTCCTTGAGCATCGGCAGCGCTTCGTTAAACCCGTCCAGATCCGACTCGAGGCGGTCAATGAACGCTTGTGTCACCGCACTGTGACCCGGGATGCAGAGTTCACCGCCGAGTTCGAAGAGATCGTGCTGAACCTCGGTCAGGCAAAGACGAATATCGTCGGGAACAGAATCCACGGCCAGAATCACGCCGATCGCGGAGTTCGCTTCGTCGACTGTGCCGTAGGCCTCAACCCGGACGGAATCTTTTGCCACGCGACTGCCATCGCCCAGGCCCGTTGTGCCGTCGTCGCCCGTACGCGTGTAAATTTTACTGAGTCGATTGCCCATGTTGAGACGATAGGTAGGAGCCTCCGGGCTGTCAAGAAACGGCGCTTGTTTCTCGACCCGGCAGCAGCCATAGTGGCGCCGTCCTTTGCGAACGTAAGGAACGCGGCGCCAAGTGGAGAGCTTCAACGCGGAAATTGCTTCCGGCTACCTCAAGGTAGCGTTGGCGGCAGCTGACAAGGCTGCGGCAATCAGCCGCAGCCATTACGCGGGCAATATCACCGTGACCACCAAGGCCGACAGGACACCGGTCACACAGGCAGACGTCGAGTGCGAGCGGGCGATTCGTGAACTTATTTGCGGCGCCTTTCCCGAACACGGTTTCTACGGTGAGGAAACCGGTCAGACGCAAGCAGACGCGGCGTTTCTTTGGCTCGTAGATCCGATAGACGGAACAAAAAGTTTTGTCCGTAAGTACCCGTTCTTTTCCACTCAGATCGCTCTCATGCACAACGGCGAACTGATACTCGGTGTGTCCAGCGGCACGATGATGGATGAGCTTGCGTGGGCGGAGAAAGGACAAGGTGCCTGGCTGAACGGCAAGCGACTTAAGGTCAGCGACGTTCATGATCCGGACCGCGCCGCCGTGTCGACCGGAAACCTGAAGTCATTGGCCGACAGCGATGGCTGGTCGGCGCTTGGCGAAATCGTCAAGTGTGCCGACCGTATTCGTGGCTACGGTGACTTCTATCATTACCATTTGCTGGCAGCCGGCAAGATTGAGGCTGTTATCGAGTCAGATGTGAATATTCTGGATATTGCCGCATTGTCGGTAATCGTAACCGAGGCGGGCGGCGTCTTCACCGATCTGAATGGTGACAAACCGGGCCTCGAGATTCGTTCAGTGCTCGCGGCGAATCCGGCGCTGCACGAAAAGTACCTGAGTCAGCTAAACGGCTACGTCACCTGAGGCGACAAACAACTTGCGATTTCGCCAGCTAACGGCCTCCATCGGAGTCGCATACAAGCGACTCAAACGCCCGGCGTCCAGAACTTCGGTGGTTGTACCCAAATCCCAGCGTCCGTCCCCGTACAGCAGCAGGCAGCGGTCTGCGAATCGTACGGCCAGGTTGACATCGTGAAGGCTCGCGATTATGGCTGCACCGCGGTCAGCTTTTTCCCGGAACAAACGCAAGGCATCCAGTTGATGTTGCGGGTCGAGATGGTTTGTCGGCTCGTCGAGCAGATACAGGTCAGGTGCCTGAGTCAGCACCTGCGCGATCGCCAGTCGCCGTCGCTCGCCGCCGGACAAGGTCAGTACGTCACGAGCGGATAGCTCATCGAGGTCAACGGATGCCAACGCCGCTTTCGCCACCGCAAAATCCTCGGGTGACTCCCAGCTAAAACGGCCGATGTGCGGATGTCGACCGATAAGGGCCGTGTCAAGCACGGTCGCCGGGAATATGTCGTCGACGTGTTGCGGCAGTAACGCGAGATGCTTCGCCAGATCCTGACGTTTGCCGCTGGCAACGTCCGTACCCATCAGGGTGACTGTCCCCTTTTCTGCTGGGCGGAGTCCGGCGAGCGTGTGCAGTGTGAGCGACTTGCCGGAACCGTTCCGCCCAAGGACAGCAATTAACTCCCTGGCAAAAACGTCAAGCGTCAACGCATCAACCAGCGTCCGGCCAGCGACGTCGACGGTCAGGTCCTTACAGGAAAAAGTTGCGGTCGCGTCCTCGTGCATTAAAGGAGCGTAGCTTACTCTGACAGATTTATCTCGCTGGCTGTCAGGGGGCCGATGACAGCATATTTCAGGCTCCTCGGAATGACCGAGTCGTTTTCTGCCAGGGCAATTCGTCCTCCCATGATTTCCGCATAGCGTTGCGGATAGAGTGGCTGCCGGTCGGGTTCGGCGAGGCCGTCAGGCCCGACAGGCTGGCCGTCCGACGCATTGTATTTGTCGGACGCCCCCAGCGTGTGCAGGAACTCGTGCGCGATGATGACGTTGTTGGTGCCGCGATGGCCGCGGCTGGCGTAGCCATTAACGATTCCGACCATGCCTTTCTGCAGTCCGACTGAGTTTTCGAGGGCAACCGCAGAAACTGGTCTGTGGTAGCGAACGAAAATTCGAACGTCAGGATCGATTCGGTCCTGTGCATTCGTTACGCTACCCGCCCACCAGCGCATCTTCAACGACCACAACATTACCGACAGCATGCTCGGTTGTTTGTCGAGTCGCGGTGGTTGTTCCCTGACTTCGCGCCCCAGTTCGATACGGACCGGCCGGCTAATGTTCTTCGAGTAGCGTTTCGTTTCGCGGGCCAGAAAGGTTTCAATTCCTTCGAAGTCGGTGGTCTTAAGGCCGGCGATGTACTTGGCCACTTCGCTGCTACCGTCGCCATTGATAGGATATACCTTGATCCACAGACTGTTGTTCCAGTCCGTGCTTCTTGCCTGCGTCAGCATGGTACTGAGGCCGACGAATGCCAATATGAGCAATAATATCGAAATGCGAATAGCTTTGAACACAGGTCAGAATTCGGGTGGCTTACGAATTCCAGTAGTCTGTTCAAAAGCGTAGGCGATCTCTATGAGCTGCTTCTCATTCCAGGCCTTTCCCGTGAAGGACAAGCCAATCGGCAGGCCTGATACGAAACCCGCGGGCACCGTGATGTTCGGGTAGCCGGAGATCGCGGCGAGTGAGGAGCTGCCGATACTGAAGGAATCTGGCTCGCTGCCCGAGCAGGCAGCGAGCGTCAGAAGTGTCAGTACAAAGTAATTGTTGCGTATTACTCTGGGTTGCTGAATCGCATGACAAAGCGATCGGTTTTACCTCGAATTTCCGGCGCGAAGACGATGGTGCTATGGTCATCGTCCGGATTTCGCAGCACATCACTCTGTCCATCCAGAACGAAGCCGGCGGCTTCCATATTTGCGATTACCAGTGCCGGGTCAATGCGATGCAGCGATTCACCCGTTTCGGGCGGCGCGCCGGCCTCAGCGTAGTGGTCGATGACGGCTACTATGCCGCCCGGCTTCAGACCCTTCTTGAGTTCTGCAAGAAACGCCGGACCGTCGATTAGCTCCCAGCCGCCCTCTGTATCGACGTGGTAAAGATCGTGAAACGACAGCACCAGCATGATGCCGTCGAGAGAATCTGCTTCGAGGATCAGGTGGTTGTTCTCCGCCATCAGAATTTCGACATTGGCTACGCGTCCAGTGCCAAACCTCTCCTCAAGCGCCTCACCAACAAATCGCTTATACGCCTCATTCGAATGCGCGATGACTCTGCCACTATCACCCACTACGTGAGCGATAAGCTCTGTGTACCAGCCACTACCGGAAAACAGGTCCAACACGGTCATCCCCGGCTCGATTCCGACGAATTCCAGAACCTCGGCCGGTTTGCGTCCGGCATCTCGGGCCCGGTCTGCCTCGGGTCGGAGATCGCTGCTAACAGCGGCCTCGTAAATAGACATCGTCGGCGCTGCTGGCGTGGCTTCGGCTGTTGCTGCAGCCTCGGGTTCAGCCGCAGGCGGTTCTGAGGCTTGCTGACCGCAACCGGATATCAATGCTAAAGCGAGGACCGATGTCAGTCCGTGGAATTTTGTTGTTCTGTTCATTGTTTTTTCCCTCAAGACATCTGATCCTAGTCGGACCAGCGCGAAAGGGCAAAGTGCCCCCTGCCATTGTCGGGCAAGAAAAAAGCCCCACGGCGTTAGCGGTGGGGCTGGATTTCTCTTTTTTTCAAAAGAGGTAACTGCGAATACGATAACCGGCGACAGAATATTTCTTATTGTTATTGGATCTGGATCTTCTTATTTTTATAGTTGTTTTTCTTCTGGCGTCTAAATCCTGTTTCTGACCGTTATTGTTATCCAGCGCAGTTACATTTCGCTTGGGCGATGTATTAAAAGCAAATCCTGTGCCAACTGATCGCGCCGCACCGCGATATCAATGATTTAGCTCTGCTCCATGCCGCTCGCCCGCCATTAGGCTTCAATTTTGTAAATAATTCCGACAGAATTGAACATCAAAATTTCATCCAGTTACGCAACTGATCGCTTTATCTCATTGGAAATTAACAGAAAACAAGTATTTCGATATTACGTCAGGAAAAAAGCACTGGCTAGACGCCCACTTGATTATGTCCAATTTGAGCCAGAATGCGAGAATAAATCCTATTTCCATTCTTTTTGTCAATTTATTCGACATTTTCGGCGTATTTCGCTCGATCGAATAGTCCTGAAACGCTAAAAAATCGCCCGTTTCGAACCACAGCGACCACATTTAGCGCGTCAAAGATATCGGCCAGCGGATCGCCATCGACGAATACCAGATCTGCGACGGCCCCGGCCGCAATGCGGCCGAGGTAGGGATCTGCAAGCAACGCAGCAGCAGCGTTCACACCCACAGCTCGCAACGTCTGTTCCGGGGTCAGTCCGGAAATTGCCATGGCTCGAAATTGAGTGGACAGTGCCGCACCGGTCGTCAGGCCGGTCGAGCGACTGGTAACGATGGCCGCAGTAACATCGAGTTCGATCCTGGGCCTTGGACCGATTTGCCACCGATCCGTACTCAGCAATCTTGGCCCAGGGACGTCCTTGCCGGACCACAGTGAGTTCAATTGTTCCGCATCAGTGTGACTCGCAATCACTGTAGTCACACCCGTTGTCAACAAGTCCGGTCCGTGACTGGCGCTCAGCTGACCGGGCAGTCGCGCGTCTGCGTCAATAAATCCCGGCAGTATCGTCAAATCGCCCATGTCGATGACGATCAATCCGGGTCGTTCCCCATGTTCCTCCACGGAGATGATTCGACCGCCCTCTATGAGGATGTCTTTGTTGTGCTGATAGCCGCTACTCACGCCGTCGAATAATCGTTCGGCACGAATAACAAAACTACCGCTAGGCTCGTCCAGCCAGGGAAGCACTGGCCGTTCACGCCGGACGGTTGTCTCAACCTTGGGCTGTATGTTCGCCAGAAAATGCAGCGGACTCGAACGCCAGGAGTCAAAGAGGCGTTGGCGAATTTCACCATTCGACGAGTAATACATGCGGTGACGGTCCAGCCAGCTGACCGGCGCCACCACAAACTGCTCATTCGTTGCATAGCGGCGAATCAGTCGCGGCTCTGACAGTATGACCATATCGATAGAGACGCCGGTCGCGCCGCGGCGGAAAAAAGTTATCAAGCTTCCGTCGGGCCTCCAGCTTGGTGCGGCGAGTTTGTCGGGTGACGAAAGCAGGATTTCCTCGGGTTGCGAGTGCTGGCGAAGTACCAGCGACCATTGATCGCCGTCGTGATGAACGTAGACCAGATCGCGGCCGTCCGATGACCAGTCCGGCTCCGTTTCGTCGCCCGGCCTGCTACTGATGCGCCAACGCAAACCGGTCGGAACATCAACTTCCCACAAATCGAATCCTGTGCCGTTTACATCCGACGAATAGATAACGCGCTCGCCGTCCGGATGCCACGAAGGATGCAAGTCGTAGTTGGATCTGCCGCTGATATTACGCGTCGCTCCAGTGCGGAATTCGTAAATCCAGAGGCCACGCCGGCCGTCGGTCACCGCCTGATAAACAAGTCGTTCTCCATCGGCTGACCAGCGAGGCCGCTGCACCGATTTCAGGTTTTGTGTGAGCTGCCGGGCGTCGCCACCGCCGCCCGGCACAATCCAGATATCGCCATGCAGATCGATTGCAAGGCGGCCGTCGCCGGCGACATCCACCGATAGATCGGCACCGCGCGTAACGGTAATCTGCGCGCTGGCCGAGGCGGCGCATAATAGCCCAAGGATCAGGAAGACGGGTGTCTGTAAATACATGTCCCACCTTCGCGGCGAGGGTCGGCAGCTGAGGCCAGCCCTGTCGTTGTCCCGAATACGGCGGCACCAACTCCGCCGAAATACATCACCAGATCAGGGAACACACTAAGGGGCAGGTTCGTATCGGGGAGTTCGAGTCCCGGTTCGGCCATCAACCGGATTTTCTCGCCGCTGGTGTCAATGTGAACCCTCGGATGCGAGATCGCTTGTTCAAGCGGCATGTCGAAAAGCATGTAATTAATTAGAAATTGCTGTAATGCCGTGGTAATTCGATCCGCGCCGGGTGATCCCACTGCAAGCACCGAGCCTTCGTGGCGTGCGACGCTAGGTGCCATGTTAGACGGCAATCGTGAGCCGACAGGGCCGGCATCCAGACCACGCCGATTCAGTTCTATCTCACCCAGGCAATTGTTCAGCCACAAGCCGGTGCCTGATGGCATCTCCCCGGAGCCGTATCCTGACGACGCCGTGATAGCACAACCTGTGCCGGAACTGTCGACAACCGATGTATGCACAGTCGCAGCGGAAGTCCAACGACTCAATAATTGCCCATTACGCGCAGATTCTACGAGCCGCGTCGCTTCTTCGCCAACGTTGCTCGCAAGATCCAGTTTTCGTTTTCGAATATCGAGGCAGGCGCGTTGCGCATCAATCAATTGTTGCAGGGTTTCGCGAGTCCAGCGTTTTTCCTGCAGATCCGAGCAGGCCAGCAGCATTGCAATGAGCATAGCGCCGCCGACTGCAGGCGCCGGATTACTGGCGATACGCCATTCGCCGATGTTGGCGAGCAGGGGCTGTCTTTCAATAGCTCGATAAGAGGACAGGTCCTCACGCGTAAGCATGCCACCGCCGTCACGACAATGATCGGATAACGTCGCTGCCAGTTCGCCTGCATAAAACAGGTCCGCGCCTTCACGCGAAATCGCATC
>Ga0209980_10000298_pt1 | contig 26374 bp, 24 predicted proteins | sample CR02metaG_FD_183611 | JGI IMG/M metagenome (GOLD analysis project Ga0209980, IMG submission 183611) | Deep subsurface microbial communities from Mariana Trench to uncover new lineages of life (NeLLi) - CR02 metaG (SPAdes) (version 2) | ecosystem: Environmental > Aquatic > Marine > Ocean trench...
CACGCTGCTGACAAGCAGGATCGAGGTGTTCGCAGCTACCAGCGGGACGTTGAGCAGCTCCGAGACATCCGGCCAGGAGGGCGAGACAATCCGCAGCAGCACGTAGGCCGAGATCAGGCCCGCGAAAAACAAAACTTCCGAGGCCAGGAACAGCCAGAAGGCAAATTTCGTGGTGCTGACGCCGGGGAGCGGATTCGAGGAAGCGTGGTCGGCGGTAGTCATTGAAAGGGGCTAGTCCCCCGCCGCCGGGCTTACAGCCGGCGCAGGTATTGCTTCTGGTGGCTTGGCACCGTCCAGATATTGATCCTGAGCAAGCCAGTCCGCCGATACGAGCGGAGAGCTGTATTCATACGGGCCGCGGTACACGGTCGGGGTATGCTCGAAGTTTTCGTGCGGCGGCGGAGAATCCAGGGTCCACTCGAGGGTGTTTGCTTTCCAGGGGTTCTTGCTCGCCACCTTACCCCGGAATAGGCTATAGAAGAAATTTCCAGCGAGGATAAACTGCGAGAGCGCCAGGACGTAGAGCGCATAAGTCATGAACTGATTCAAGCCCTGTAAGTTGGAGAACATCTCATACTGGTACGGATCGGCGATGCGGCGCGGCATGCCATAACTTCCGAGAACGAACATGGGGAGAAAAATAAGGTTGAAGGTCACGAAGGTCAAGATGAAGTGAATCCGCCCCCAACGGTCGCTCATCATGCGGCCAAACATCTTGGGGAACCAATACTGCACTCCCGCGAACACTCCGAATAGGCTACCTCCGAAGAGCACATAATGGATGTGACCCACAATCCAGTACGTGTCGTGCAGGAAGATGTCTACCGGTGTGGCGGCGGAAAAAATTCCGCTCAGCCCCCCGATGACAAAGGTCGAGACAAAGGCCAGCGCGTTCAGCATCGGCGCCCTGAGCTGCAGGTTGCCGCCCCAGAGCGTTCCGAGCCAGTTGAAGGTCTTGATCGCCGAGGGAAGCGCGATCAGCATGGTGGAGGTCATGAAAGTCAATCCCAACAGGGGGTTCATGCCGCTGACGAACATGTGATGCCCCCACACGGTAAAGCCCAATGCGGCAATGGCCATCATCGAGTAGACCATCGGCTTATAGCCGAAGAGCGGTTTGCGCGAAAAGGTGGAGATAATGTCGGAGGCCACGCCCATGGCGGGCAGGATCATGATGTAGACCGCCGGATGGGAGTAGAACCAGAACAAGTGCTGCCACAGGATGACTTGCCCCTCGCCCGCGGCAAAGAACAGCGTTCCGATCGTGCGATCCAGGAACATCAAGATCAGCGCGGCGGTGAGTACGGGAGTGGCGAACGTCGCCAGAATGGCGGTTATGAAGAGCGCCCAGATCGTCATGGGAAGCCGGAACATGTCCATTCCAGGCGCCCGCAGCATCACGATGGTGGTGATGTAGTTGATGGCTCCCAAGATGGAGGAAGTGCCCACCAACATCATGCTGAGCACCCAAAGCGTCTGGCCCATCTCGGAGCCGGGGATGGCGTCCTTCAGGATGCTGAGCGGCACGTAGGAGGTCCATCCCGCCGCCGCCGGTCCGGTCGCGACAAAGAAGCCGGCCAGCATGATAAGGAAAGCGGGCACCATCACCCAATAGGAGAACATGTTCAGGCGCGGGAAGGCCATGTCCTTGGCGCCGATCATCAGGGGGATGAGGAAATTCCCTAGCGCGCCGGACAGGATGGGGATGATGAAGAAGAAGATCATGATCGTCCCGTGCATGGTGACTAACGCCGGGTACGTCTCGGGTGGGAGGATGTTGCCGCCGCTCCCAAAGAGCAGCTTTCCGATCACGGGGATTTCCTGCCACGGCCAGGCGAGCTGGGTGCGCATCAGCAGCGCCAGGATGCCGCCGAGGGTGAAGAATCCCATGGCGGTAAAGAGGAACTGCTTCCCGATCACTTTGTGATCGGTCGAAAAAACGTAGCGTCGTACGAAACTCAATTCAGCCGTTTCCGTCACCGTTATCCTTTACCGTCGGGCGGCCACTTCTTCCAGCCAGGCCTCGAACTTCTCTTGGGTTTCAAGCGTCACGAACGCGCGCATACGGTAATGCCCCAGGCCGCAGAGTTCGGCACACGCAAGCTCGTACTCCCCCTCTCCAATGGCCTCGAACCATACCCGCGAGGGTCTACCTGGCACGACGTCTTGCTTCACCCGAAGAACCGGAATGAAGAAGCTGTGAAGCACGTCTGTCGACTGCAGCTCCACGATCACGGGCCGCCCAATGGGAAAGTGCAGGATGTTGATAGGCGCCACGATGTCGTCCTCGGTGCCCAATTGGCCGTCCTCGCCGGCGTAAGTAGCCTTCCACTCGAACTGATTGGCAGTGACGGCGACGACCTCGGAGACCGCCTCAGATGGGAAATCGATTTTCGCCTTCGTCCAAGTGTCATACTGGAAGACGGCCAAACCGAAAAGCATCAGACCTGGAACGACGGTCCAAAGTATTTCCACCCTGCGGTTGCCGTGTACGAACTTTGCCTTGCGGCCCTCGCGGTAGCGGTAGCGGACCAAGAAGTAGATCAAGACCCCTTCGACCAAAAAGAAGGCGATGCCGGTGATGATGAGCACGACCATGAACAATTGGTCGATCGGAGCGGCAATCGTCGAGAGACCCGGAACTAGTCCGCCCATTCACCCTCCGTATTGGAGAGGGTCACGAGAAGTGACCGCTTCCTGATGACGGCCCAAGCTGAACCAACCGACCTGCAGGAAAATGCCGCGCGTTGCGAAATGCTTGTGTCCTCTCTTTGGAGGCTATGCGCCTTCGTACGTAAACTCGATCTGCTCCGTCCCGCCTTCTGGGATCGAGACGGACAGGGTCTGTGTGCCATAAAGCTCGTGCCAGGCCTCGATCACGTACTCGCCGGCGGGTAGTCCGGAGATCTCGAAGCTTCCGTCGCTGCCCGACACCGCAAAGAAGGGATGATCGACGACCCCGATATACCCCTGCATCCAATCGTGAACGTCGCATATCACCGGAATCATGATCTCGGAGTTAGGAAATGCTCTGGTCGTTTCCATCTCCACCGGTTGGCCCAAATTGAAGGAGCGGTTGTTGATCGGCTTGGGATGGATGTTGTGTAGGATTCCGTCGCTGTTGCGGATCACGATGTCCTGTCCAGCCTGCACCCCGAGAACGTGCGGGCCATAGCGGCATCCCTTCTGATCAAGCAGCACCGGGTCGGATGACACGGGCCACTCTTGATCAACAAGCCCCTCCTTCACATATAGGAACACGTTCTGGAGCGTCCCGTTGTCGTTGACTTCAACCGTCTCGGTGAATGCGCCATCTGGGTACCGCTCCTGGCAGACCGGTTCGGCGTCCATCAGAATCGGCTCAGGATCCGGCGCCGTGCCGGTGAAATTTACCACGCCGGAGATGGTACCACCTCCGGTAGGTTGACCCCCGGTAGGTGCTCCGGGGCCTTCCTCCCCGCCGGCGGGCGACTGCTCGCCTCCACCGCCGCAGGCCGCGAGTACGACCGTAAGTATAAGTGCAGGGAGCCAATACCATCTGAGTGTTTTCATGCTGGTTTCCTTCTCCTCATCGCAGTCCAAAGGATAGATAGCCCCGAAAGATTCGTCAAGATCGGAGGCGCCTCATCAGTACCACCTCGCCAGCCACCACGACCACCGCCGCCAGAGCCGCATAAAGCACGGCGGAGGTCGATGTCGATTCCTCTAGCAAGAGGCTATACCATGAGGACAACGCCATCCGTGTGCCGGCTTCTCCGTTGGAGCCCTCCCAGGCCTGGAAGGCGATCGGAATGAATTCACCGGGCCGCAGTTCGATGTCTTCCGGATCGCCGGTGTTTAAGGATCTGATCAGTAGCAACCGGTAGTGCCCCTCAGCATAGTCGAATTGAGCCTCGACATTCGATTCGGCCTGGGCGGTCAGCCCGCCCTGCAGCCCCGTTCCATTGAACTCCTGCGCCCCCTCAGCGGCGCGCCACAACCAGACGTTGACCGGCTTGCCAGGCTGCCCCCATGCGAAGTATGGTTTATCTACCCCCTCCGGCATCGAGGCCGGGAACTGAACCGCCAATCCATCTGCATAGGGGCCTGCTCCTAAAAAGGTTTCAAGATCAATGTAGGTTTGGCCGACTTGCTCTTGCTCTGGGCCTCCGGAGGTCGCGTCCTGAGTCGCATCGTTCCATTCGATAAGAATGGCCAAGTCGGTTGGGTTGTAGAGGGCGCGCGCGGTGACGGCATCCACTCCGGGCGTCTGCCACCGCGGACCGACGATCACCTGTCCCGTCAGGTAGAACGAGGTCGGCTCAACGGTTTCCCAGCGTGTGTCATCCACTGCACCGGGCAGCTCGCCATCCACAAACTCGGCGACCACAACGCTCTTATCGGTCGGCTCGCCGCTGTGCAGCGATTGCACGTAGGCCGCCAGCGCATAACGCTCGTCATCTCCGATCACATCATAAAAGGACGGCATCGGGGAGCCGTCCAATCCGGTCGAGAAGCGCGTGTAGATGTCAACCAGATCGCTCCCCCCCTTGTAGCGCCAGGCCTTCGTCAGATCGGCAGGCCGGATAGGTTGATTCGAATCATCGGTCAGGGTAAGCGCCGAACCGCCGTCCGCCCGGCCCGTGTCGCCGTGGCACTTCCAGCATTGAAGCTCCTGATAGAGTTGTTCTCCCTGCTCTATCATGCTGTTCGTGACCCTCGGTGGGTTGGGGATCTCAATGACTGGCGGGTCATAGGTGCCCCAGAACGGAACGAAGGACTGCGTGACATAGTCCACCACGGCTTCAATTTCGGCGTCGGAAAGCACCCCGTCCCAGCGAGGCATAGCCGTACTGCGTACTCCCGACTTCACGATATCAATCACATCCTGACGCAGCGGAAGCTCGCCCGAGGCGGTGGTCCGGAACTTGAACTGCCCAGCGGTAAAATCCCGAGGGCGTGGATTGAGATATCGGGCCACCGGCCCGTTCCCATCGCCCTGATCGCCATGACAGAAAGCACAGCGCTGCTGATAAACGACCTCTCCGTCGATATCAACCTGCGCCGAAACCGACAGCACCTCGCCCTGCGCTGAAAGCGAGAGTGCGGAGAACAGAGCGATCACGAGCACCAGAACAAGTGCCCAGGCCTTAGACCACCATGCGAGGCGAAGCCGGAACCACCTGCCCGGGTCGGCACCCGTGAGGTTGCCAGTCAAGGGCTCGTCAGGCTTCCCGCTATCCACCCGATGCCTCCTCCGGCCGCCGAGGCTCCACACCCGCAATTTGGTATTCGGCCGCGATGATCTTCCAAATCTGGTCCTCCGAGAGCTCGTCTTTCCAGGCCGGCATGGCCGAGTCCCAGGGGCTGCCCGCATTGGGCAAGCCGATGCCGCCCTCCCGGATGCGCCAGAACGCGTAGGGCTCGATCACGGTGGTGATCGTATCTTCTGATCGAAAATTAGCGGGCTTGAGACGGAACCCATAGGCCATCGGCCCCTGGCCGTTGGCCGGTGTGCCGTGACAGGGCCGACAGTTGGTCTGAAAGAGAAGTCGTCCCTCGTCGATCACCGCCGCATCGACCGTACCGTCCGGATTACGGTAGGGATTGACCAGATCCTGGTATTCAAAAGGAATGGTAGGGTGCGCGATTCTCAATGTGGCGGGCGCCACCGTGGAAGTCACGGAGTTCTGATAAACAACCCCAGAAGCCAGGAGAGGTAACGCCGCCAGCACTACCCAGCGCGAGATGTTGAGCACCCGGTCCCCTGTTGTCTGGATCGCTGCCGGACCGCGGAGGAAGGTCTCAACAGGAGCCCAGAACTCACGCAGTCGAGCGTCATCCGCCGCCAGATACACTCCCACCCCGATCAAGATGAGCATTAGGTAGATGGTCATCAGCGCGCTAGGGATTGGAAGCGGCTCGTCTCGATCCGCCAGAAGCATGAAGAGGTAGGGGGCGGCCAGCGCCAGCAGCAGATACAGCCCCACAAGTGTAAGAACCACGGTCCAGAACAGGGAGATTCGTCGTGTCATCGGGTGGAAGCTTTACTCCACAGGGAGCACGCCTGCACTCTCCTGGAGAAAGGCCATGATGTCCGCCACCTGCTGAACGGTCAGCAGATCGCCGAAATTGCCGGGCATCAGGCTGGGAAGATCCGGATAGCGCAGCTCACGCTGCACGTCCGCCTTATTCACCATCTCGACCGTTCCATCCTTGATCACGATGCTCAGCGTCGTGTCGTCTTCGCTGCGCAGGACGCCGGAAATCACCGTGCCATCTGCGAGCTGAATCTGGATGGGTTCATAACCCCCGGAGGCGATGACCGCACTGGGGTCCATGATGGACTCAAACACGTATTCAAGCGTCTGAGTACCGGCCACATCCGTAAGCTCCGGTCCGACCTCTGCCCCCTCGCCCGCCACGGAATGGCACTGGACGCATCCGGCGGGCCCCGCTGGGTCCGTGAAGAGCGTTCCGCCCGCGGCGGGGTCCCCAGCCAGCACGAGCGAAAACGGCGCCGCGCCCTCTGCCTGGGCCGCGGCCGCGTTCAGGATCTCGCGAGGCAATTCGATCGCCGAAACCTCCGGCGTGCACCCCTGGGCTTGCATGTACAGGATCACCGAAGTGATCTTGTCCACACTCAGACTGATCGGTGGTAGGTAAACCCTCGGCATGGCGGCGGAGAAGCCCTCCACTAGATACGCGTCGGGGTCGGCAATCGATTCAACAATGTAGTCGGTGGCAGTCTGGATGTGGGAGGCGCCGGCCGCCTGCCTCTCGGCCACCCGCTGATCGCGTGCCCTGCCACAAACATTCTCATGGTTTGGTCCGCGCACCGCCGAGCCCAGATCGCCCAGGCTGTGACAGGTGCTGCACTTGCCCTCACCCCAATAGATCGTCTCGCCCGATTCGACGCTCACGCCCTCCGCGGCCGCCGCGGCGGTTCCGGTACCCGATATCTCCGTGACCACCGCACCGATATAGATGAAGGCCCCTAGGATGACCAAAACGAAGACCACCGTTCGCGCACCTGGCGACACAGCTGCCATCAGCGCGGCGGCCGCGGCGAACCACACAATCCAGGGCAGCACAAACTCCTGGGCGTCGACCAGCAGCGCCACGAACGTCCCCAGGAAGAAGATGCCGGCCGCGATCCTGAGAACTTTCACCTATCGCTCTGCTGAGGATCCATTCGATGACAGGCTGAGTTTGAACGTTTCGGTGGAGTTTTCCCAAGCGGCTAGGCTGAAGGCCGTTAGCCAATCGCGTGTGGCCGACTTCTGCGACGGAGTCAGAGAATCCACGGGCTCGTTGTGAAGTGAGCTGTCTTCCGAAGTGTAGAATGCTTTCTGAGTGGATGGATCCAGACGTATGTGAGAGACCCCTAAGGAGTAGAAGCCGCGCAGTTCTCCGTATAGAGCGTAGCCGGAAACCACAATCGCGGTATAACGCTCCCCCTCAAGTCCCTCCTGGATGCCTGAAACCTCTGCGAAATCATCGAGGCCTTCACCCAGGAGCTGATCCCCTCGAAACAAGAGCTGCGCAAACCACTGTGCCATCAATCTTGGCCCGATGCCGGGCTCGGTTCCGGCCGCACGGCTATGAGCGACGGAACCTGCTCTTCTCCTTCGCTCTCCGCCAGCCCCGCCAGCCAGAACACGACCGCAATCAAAAGCATGAACACCACCACGATGCCAGCGACAACGCGGGACATTTCTGCCATGGTCGGCGTGAAGGCGCTTTCAGATACATCTCGCAGGACTCCGAAGATGTGCCAATCCTCCCGCAGGCCCGATCGGATGTAGCCCATGAGGCTCATCAGCATCACGACTCCAACCAACAGCATGAGCAGGGCGTATTGACTGCGACTCGTCATCTTCCCCCACTCAATCGATCCGATCTCGTGTGCACCCCGCAGCAGCACGATGTCAATGGCCGTCACAAAGACCAGGGCAGACATGGTGATCAACCACTGTGCCACGGCAATGTTGCGAAGGAACGGGTTGGCCTGTGTCATGACGACAAAACCATAGGGGCCGAGGATCAAGACGGAATTCACCACGACCACCCCCAGATACAACATCTGTCCCTGCGCACCACGGTCGCGGAAGGTCATTACGACCGCCACCAGGCCTGCCAGAATCTGGGCCACCAGCAAGTAGGCGGGCAGCGTGAAGTACACCCCTTTGTCCAGGCTTAGATTGAGCGTGCTTGGTTCAAGCCCGAACAGCACGGAGGCATACCAACCCAGCGCCAGCGCCACGATGCCGAAGCCGACCCCCACGGTGACCTTCGAGCCGAAACCTTGCTGTCTCACCGGCATTCGTTCTCCCTTGTTGGCACGGCGATAGATCAGGAAGCTGCCGAAGGTGGCGATGATGATGAAATTGATGACGGCGTTCTTGGCGGCCATCAGGCCCAGGAATTTGAGCGTTGGATGGAACTGCCCCCCGATGATCGCCTGCTCGCTCGGGGAAAGAGGCAAGTTGTGTGGCGTGAGCCAGACGGCGAAACAGACGATCAGGATCACAACCAGCCATTTTATGTACTTGTTATACCGCTGCGCGCCCGGGATGCGGCTCATCCCACTCCAGAGATAGAAATTCGCTCCGATAAAAAGCGCGCCAATCAAAATGGCCTGGATAATAAAGGTCCACGAGAAAGTGCCACCCATCATGTTGTTCCCCATGACCGCGCTGTAAGAGTAAACCTCACGGCCCATGAAGTAGCCGGCGAAGGGCATGGGGATCAGCGCCGCAACGCCTATAAAGCTGCCAATGTATCCCATCCAGTCATAGTAGGAACGCAGATCTTCACGCTTGGTGTTCAGGAACCGCACCGCCGCGTAGCCGGCCACGATGAAGCCGCCGAAGGCGATGTTTCCGATGAAGCGGTGGATGTTTAGCGGAGTCCAGAGCGGATTGTTGATGGCCTCCCATAAGGTGCCGGTCCATTCCGCGGTGAGCGGAATCATCCCGGTGGTGAGTACCCGGCCAGTCTCCGCCTCCACTTCGGCCAATGGTGGGGTCATCATGAAGGTGACCCACGAATTGGCGATCAGCATGACCGCCACGCCGAACACGTTGAGCAAAACCCCGGCCAGCAGGTGCCATTTCTTCTTGTCGCCGACCAGCCGCTTCCACGAATACAGGTAGAAGTACATCGTGAAGGCCTCGGCAAAAAACAGCAGACCGTACCACAAGTATGTGTCGCCGAACACGTCCGTGAGATGCGACATGAAGGTGGGGTAAAGAGCAAACAGGCTGAATGCCAGCAGCCCGCCAAAAGCGGCGGTGGTCGAAAATGCGGCTGCCAGCAGTTTGGTGAAATCGTGGGCCAGTTTGTCGTACTGCTCGCGTTGGGTACGATAGCCGACGAATTCGGTGATCAACGCGAAGATCGGAACGCCGAGGACAAAGGCCGCGAAGAGCAGATGCAGCTGCGATACCACCCAGATCACGTTGCGCGAGTCGAGCCCGGCATACTGACGGTAGTCCGGCGGCCCGGATCCCTGCGCGCCGGCAGGGCCGACAAGCACGAAGGAAGCCACCAGCACGAGCGCTATGGTCAAATAGGCCCGAACTCGCCTTCGTTTGGTCATCGCCTACCTCACGAACTCGCTAATGCTCAAACTGCTTGTCGGCTTCGGTAGCCCGGCTGAGCATTCGCCCCAGACCCGGTTTAGAACTCGGCATTTATGGTGGCGGTGCCTCCCGCCTCAACCGTGACTTCCATGGTCTGAATACCAAGTTCCGAATGCCAGATCTCTACCGTGTAGGTGCCGGCCGGCACCTCCGTCAGGATGAAGCTTCCGTCCGAGCCGGTGAGCACGGCGTATGGATTGTCCACCGCCAAGACATTTGCGTTCATCCAGCTGTGCACGTCGCAAGAGACGGGAATCACCTCTGGGAAGGTGAATGGGTCGCTCGTGATCTCCGGTTGGGTCCCTGGCTGGGCGACATTAAGCGGAGCATTGTCAAACGGGGTCGTGTGTACGTTGTGTAGGATGCCGTCGCTGTTGAGCACGGTCATTGCGGACCCTACGGGCACGATCAGTACGCTCGGCGAGTAGACACAGTTCTTCTGGTCGAGAACGAATTCCGTCCCCAAAACGCTCAGCGGTTTCCCAGAGCTGATGTCGGTGATTCTCACAACAGCATCCCGGAGACCGCCCGCGCCGTCTCGTACGATCGGCGATAGTTCGATTGTGTCACCGCAGATTTCGTTGTCCTTATCCACCTCCACCTCAATCGGCCCAACGATTTCTCCACTGTATGAGATGGTGCCGCTGATTGTCCCGCCATCTGAGACTGTCCCGCCCTGGTACCCTTCCTGCGCGGGGGGCTCAGTGGGCTGATCCAAGGGCGGCTCAGTCGCCAAGGTCGGGGCAGGCGTCTCCCCACCGCCGCAGGCGGCCGCCATCAGGAGAATGGCGGCTCCCAGAAGTACTCGTCGATTCATCAGTTCCTCCATTCGGCAATCTGTTGGGTTGCGGTCTCGTGAAAGACCCTAATGGTAAATTATCTCACGCCTTAGGCCGAAGTTGAGCGGCGCACGCGGCGGACAACTAGCCACTCCAAACCGGCCGTGAGGGCGATGGCAATCGGGACCCAGATGTAACTCACCGCCGCGGTCGGCTCGTCTAGAAAGAGCAGCTGCCACGAGCTGATGGCGCCCGAATCCGAGGCCTCTTCCGACCGACCTTCCACAGCCACGAATGCGATCGGAAAGAATTGGCCAGAGGGAATTACCAGGTCCTCTTCGTCACCCGTGCTCAGCGCCCGCCTGATGACCAGCTTATATTCACCGTTCGCGAACTCAGCTTGCCCGACTAGGTCTTGCTGGGCCTGGGTTGCGCGCGTGCCGACGCCCTGCGCGTTCTGCTCTTCCAGTAGGTCGCCAGCGGCTTCCCAGTGCCACAGGTTCACCGCCTTGCGGCCGTCCCCAAATACAAAGTACGGCCGCTCATCGTTCTCGGCCAGCATGGCCGGCATCTCCACATCGAACGAGTCGTTGGGGTCCTGGAATCGGTCGTGCCACCGAAGGCGGAGCGCCAGCTCGGAACCATTGTGCAGCGCCTGGACCCACACTCCCTTGATTGCGGGAGTGAAGTTCCGCACCTCGCGCATCACCTGCCCTCCGAGCGGAAGGTAACTCTCGGGGGCCGCTTCCCAGCCTGCATCGTCCCCGGTCGTCGGGAGCGCACCCTCGACTTTGGCGGCGAGCAGAAAGGCCTCTTGATCCGCTGGCGCGTCGGGCGCCAGCGAATCCACATAGTAAGCGATGTCCCACAACTGCTCATCGCTGAGCACCGCCGCGTAGGAAGGCATGGGGCTGCCTGTCAGTCCGGTTTTGAGGCGCAGGTAGATGTCATCCGCAGAAGGCCCGCCCCGGAACAGCCACGGCATGCTCAGATCTGCGGGCACGATCGATTGACCGAAGTCGTCGGTCAGATCGGCAGCGCTCGGCCCGTCGCCGCGGCCCATTGCTCCATGACACTGGCGGCACTCCGCCTGCTGGCCGCCAAAGAGCTGTTCGCCACGGAGCCTGGCCTCCGCCGAGTTGCCCGGCCCCGCCACGACCGCGATTGGCTCCGGGCTCTCTCTTTCGAACCGTCGTGAGAAGGTCTTGACGTACTCGGCCACCGATCGCATCTCCTCCTCGTTGAGCACATTTTCCCAGGCCGGCATCGTCGTTCCCGGCATTCCTAAGGTGAGCACCCGCACAAGATCTTCATCCGTGGGAAGTTGACCACTGGCCGTCGTACGGATCTTGTACCAGCCTCGTCGAAAATCACGCGGTTTCGGATCCAAGTGGGCCGCAGCCGGGCCAAATCCGTCACCGTCAGCCCCATGGCATATCTCGCAGCGTTGGGCATAGACTGCACGTCCTGGCTCCAATTCCTGAGCAACGGCCACCGCAATTGGAGCAATCGGACCATAGGTCGCGGGCCGGAACGCCAAGAGCGCGCCCGTCGCGGCAAGGATGAGGCCCGCTCCAAGAAGGGTCCCGCCAAGCCTCATTCGCCCACCGCCCTCGGAAGCTGATCGGTGGCCTCATAGAGGTACAAGATCACTTTCCAGATTTCATCGGCGCTGAGGGTCTCATCCCAGACGGGCATGGCAGAATTCCAGCCTTTGCCCTCGGCGGGCAATCCGGGACCTCCGGTGGCGATGCGCCAGAACAGATACGACTCTTGCAATTGCGCGATCGTGCCAGGGTCGGTGAAATCTGCGGGGCGGGGACGGAAGCTGGTAGCAAACAGGCCATCCCCCGCAAGGCTGTCCCCGTGGCAAATCACACAATTCTGCCCGTACACTGCCCTGCCCTCGGCAAGAGCACCCGGTTCCGGCACCCCGTCTGCCGCCCTGTACGGATTGACGGCCGACCGCAGGTCAATCGTCTCTGACCCTACCGTGACGCTTGAGGGGGGCGCGGGATGAATCGAGCGCAGTTCGGGCGGTGCGCTGACATTCGGCCGTATCAACAAGTACGCGACGAGGCCCGCAAGGAGCGGAACGGCAACCAACAATGCCCGTCGAAGCCGGACCAGGCCGGTTGGTTCCTGCTCCACAATCAGGTCAAGCAGCGGCTGCTTGAATTCGCTCCACGATTGTTCGTTGGCGGAAATGAACAACAGAAGCACAAGGAGAACCAGGGGCATGTAGATCGTCCACAGTAAGTGCGCGGGGACCGGGGCAGCCGTGCCGGTGATGATTGATGAAAGCCCGGGGATGCCGAATTGAAACAGAAGGAAGGCCAGCATAAGCAACAGAATGAACTGGCCGAGCTTGTGGTTCAGCACTCGTCTCATGGTGCCACCTGCGAGCTGAGAAATGCAACGAGAAGTTCGAGTTGAGCAGCGGACAGCTGATCGCCGAAGACCTTGGGCATCAACCCGGGCAGGCAGGGGCCCGTAGGACAGTTCTCCGCCAGCACTTCATCTGGCTGTAAGATCGACTGGCGTATTTCGTCCGCACTCAACCGGCCACCGACCGCATTCAGGTCCGGGCCGACTTGGCCGGTGGCGCCTACGGCCGACAGTGTATGACAGGCTACGCAGCCTGCATTGGCAAAGATATCATCTGGGGTCGTGCCAGCAATTCCCGCTCTGGCTTCCGCTTCGCCCGCTTCTAGGACCTCGGCCGACAGCGTTACGGTAATCTCCCCGCCCTGACTTTGAAGGAAGGCGATCAAGGCCGTGATCTTGGCGATGCCCAGCGTCTGCTCAAGGGTCTGCGGCATGATGCAGTCGTAACCTGAGAGCACAAATGCGCACGGGTCGACGAGTGACTCCCGGAGGTATTCCTCTGCGGATGAACCGGCGACGCGCTCGCCCGCTGCCCCACCAATGCCGGCCAGGTCTGGCGCACGCAGGCCGACCTTGCCAAGCCCGTGGCAGGCCAGGCAGCCCGCTCCGGCGGAGTTAAAGACTTGCTCCCCCACCGCCGCCAGCTCCCCACCGGCGAGTTCGCCCGTGATCTCGAGCGCTTCCGGTGCGGGAGACTCGAGCTGCGGTATAAAGGAGGCGAAACCGGCGAAGAGTATGACGGTGAGGACGATGAAGCCAGCTACCTTGAGCGAGTTGGTCATTCAATCGGAAGCGGGAAGAGTCCGCGGCGTGAGGGGTGCGGCGGATGCCACTGGTTTCTTCTCGCCGAGGTGGCCCAACCAGAAAATGAAGCCGATCAGGCCCAGGAAGACCAGAACGCACACCGATATCACGCGCGCCGCGAATCCGAGCGTCGGCGAGAAGGCATCCACAGACATGTCTTGCAGCACTTCATAGATGTGCCAGTGCTGCCGTATGGCGTTGCGGGCGTATCCCATGAGGCCCATCAGCCAGGTGAAGGTTACGGCCAAGAGAATCAGTACATACTGCGCACGCGCGGGCATGCTTCCCCACTTGATCGTTCCGATGTTCGGCGCGCCTTGAAAAAGGTAGACGTCAATTGTGGTGCTCATAATAAGTGCGGTGAGAACTGCCAGCACTTGATAGACCGAGAAGCCAATGCGGACCGTGGCCTCGACAAAGTAGCCATAAATCCCGAAGAAGATCACGAGGGAGGCCGCCGCTCCCAGGATTATCCACTGACCGGCTTTCCCTCGATCCGCGAGGGTCAACCCGACGCCACCGATCAAGGCCAGGACGTGGAGCATCTGGATCACGGCTGGCAGCAAATTGGAGCCATCCCTACGTAGGATGTAGCTGGCAGGTGAGAGCGCCAGCACGATCGAAATGATCAAAACAATGACGAGCACCGCCACCGCCGAATTGCCATGCTCTCTGAACTGAACTGGATTCCCCTTGCCCGCCCGTCGGTAGAAGAGAAAACTTAGGAAGGTGGTGAGGATCATCAGATTTACGGCTGTGTTTTTGGCGGACATCACTCCCAGTACCCCAAGCAGTGGATGGAAGGCGCCGCCGATGCGGGTTTGCTCCTCGGCAGTTACGACCGGATTGTGCGGGGTGGCCCAAACTAGCACGCCCAGGGTTAGCACCAGAAGCAGCCACTTGATGTGGCGCGAATATCTCTCGCCGCCTTCGATGCGCCCCATGCCAATCCATAGATAGTAGTTTATGGATAGGAAGAGCACCGCAATTAACATGGCCTGCAGGATCCACAGCCAGGAGAGAAAACCTCCCATCATGGTGACCCCCATCTGCTGACTGAAGCCGTAGATTTCCCGCCCAAGCCAGTATCCCGCAAAGGGCAGTGGGATAAGTCCGATAACTGCGATAAAGCTTCCTACATAGCCCATCCAGTCGTAATGCGCTCGCTCCTCCTCTGAGCTCGCGTTGAGGAAGCGTATGGCGGCATAAAGTCCCACGATCGCCCCCCCGAAGGCTACGTTGGCAATCACTCGGTGGATATTGATAGGCCACCAAGTAGCGTTGTTCATGGCCTGCCAGATCGTGCCGGTGTAGCTCCCGGCTGCATCAAACAGCGCTTCCCCGCCCGACTCGGGGGTGATCGAGAAAGTCAACCAGGCGTTGGCAATGAACATCATGAGGGTCCCCGTGATATTCAGCGCCAAGCCGATCAACAGGTGCCACCGCTTTCCTTTGGCCGTGTCGAGGCGATCCCAGGTGTACCAATAGAGGTAAAGCAGGGAGACTTCGAACAGAATGAAGAGTGGGTAGATGGCGAACGTTGGCTGAAAGACTCCCGTCAACACCGCCATGTAGGCCGGGTAAAGCGTAAACAACAAGAAGGTGAGCAGAGCGCCGAAGGCTGCCGTAATTGAGGCGGCCACCAAGACCAATTTCGTAAACTCGCGCGCAAGCTCGTCGTAACGCTTCTGGCCCGTTCGATAGCCAACGAACTCAACCACCAGCGCGAACATTGGCACGCCCAGCATGAAGGCCGCAAACATCAGGTGAACTTGCGCCGCAATCCAGACCGCCACGCGGCTTCCGATCACAGGGAACTCCCGATACGGGGAGGGGCCCTCACCTTGGGCGTAGGCAGTGCTGTAGGTTATCGTCAATAACAGGAGCAGGAGGGAAAACGCAAGAGCGAATGAACGCAGGCTAGGCGAGAGGCTCGCTCTCAAAGCAACCTCCGGGGCATTTGAGTTGCAATGGTTGGCGGGACTTTGGCAAAAAGAGAGGGCGAAACCGCTTCCATCGCCCACTCAACACTAAGTAGTTTACCGGTTTCAGGAGGACTGTCAAGCAGTCCCGGGCCACGGTCTCCGAAGCAGGTCAGCGCTCGACTTTCACCATCGGCGTACGGTCGATCCACCAGCCCAGCAAGATCCCAAACAGGATATTGGCGATGGTGAAGGAGACGATCTCGAGATTCCTGATCATGACCGGATTAAGCAGCGGTAGGGCGGCCACGTAACCTCCGACCCACAGAAGCGGCCCGATCACCGGTCCCCAATACAAGGGTCGCCCGGGGAGAGCGGGCAAGATGAAGGAGAATATCAGACCCAGCGAAGCAGACATCACGGCGTGGATGAGAATTCCGACGATCAAGGCCGCCGGATCGAATTGGGCAATCGCGGGCGCTGGCTGGCTCTGAAGGTTCCGCAAGATGGCCGCCGCGACCAGATTGACCGGCAGCCAGACGTTTCCACTGTAAACGCCGTAGCTCATGCCCACCACGGCCACCCCTAAACCGCCGATCAGTCCTCCGAGAATCCCGGCCGAATAGGGATAGACCCACTCCGGGTAAACTGCATGCAGTTCGCGGTCGACTACGCTGGCCGCCGAATCTGTCGCTACGTTCTTTTGCATGGTTCTAGCTCTGGGCTAGTTTACACTATGCGCGTCCTTTCGTTCCTCGCCTGTCCTCCGAAACTCCGACAAATTCCCTTTGTTCCTCAATTCACAAGTACAATTCATCCCGCACTCAACTGCAGATGAGCGAAACGCATCAACCGCAAGGGATACACCGGTCTGCCGGCCCAGGGGCGGCCTTATTCACGTTGTTGGTGCTCGGCGCGGGCATCCTGGTGGGTCGATATGTGAACCTGATGCCGCCTGCGGCCAGCCTCGAAGCAGCCATGATCGATCGGCTGTTCAGCATTATGTTGGGCATCGCGTTCGCAATCTTTGTGCTCGTCGAGGGTGTACTCCTTTACGCAGTCTTGCGATTCCGACGCCGAAAAGGTCACGGAGGGGAGGGGTTGCCCATCCACGGAAGCAACCGCCTCGAACTCGCCTGGACCTTTATTCCAGCGTTACTCGTCTTCTGGCTATCGGCGGTAAGCGCGCAGGTCATTTTCCGGCTGGATGCAATGCCGCAGGATCCGCTGCGAGTGCGGGTTGTCGCCAGGCAATTCTCCTGGCAGTTCGAATACCCGGAGCATGGTGTCACCTCTCCCGACCTGAATGTGCCAGTCGGTCAGCCGGTCGTGCTCGAGTTGATATCCATGGACGTCATTCACTCCTTCTGGGTGCCGGCATTCCGCTTGAAGGAAGACGCCTTACCGATGAGGGAGACACGCCTGAACTTCACCGCCAGTGCGGTCGGTGAGTACCCGGTCGTATGTGCAGAATTGTGTGGGGTGGGCCACGCGCAGATGCGTGCGCGGGTTGTGGTCATGAACCCGGATGCGTTTTACATCTGGCTGACGGAGGACAACGGATGAGCACTCACCGCGGATTCGTACGGCACGGAGCCCACGGTTGGTCCGATTACTTCACCTTTAACACGGACCACAAGGTGATCGGTGTCCAGTACCTCGTTTCGACTCTGCTGTTCTTCCTTTACGCGGGGCTGCTTGCCCTGGTCATTCGCTTTGAGCTTCTGGATCCGGCCCCCACCCTGAACGCAAACGCATACAACGCGGCTTTCACCTTGCACGGCTCGGTGATGATCTTTCTCTTCGTCATTCCAGTGATGGCGGGGTTCGCGAACTACCTGATTCCGCTGATGATCGGGGCCGACGACATGGCCTTTCCCAGGCTGAACGCCCTAAGTTTCTGGTTGCTGATGCTGGGGGGCCTCATCATCGTAAGCGGCAACTTTCTGGGTCCGGCCAACACCGGTTGGACCGCCTACGCCCCCCTCAGCCTCCAGGCGCCCGACGGTCAGACGCTGTGGGCTATCGGTGTGATCATCATCGGCACCTCATCCACAATGGGCGCCATCAACTTTCTCGTCACGATCGGGACCCTGCGCGCGCCGGGGCTGACGCTGCTGCGCCTGCCCCTGTTTTGCTGGGGAATGATCTCCACTTCGCTCATGGTCGTCCTAGCCACACCGGTCCTAACCACCGCGATGGCGCTGCTGGTTTTGGAGCGCGTGGCAGAGATGACCTTTTTTGCGGCAGCGCGCGGTGGCGATCCGTTATCTTGGCAAAATCTGTTTTGGTTCTACTCGCACCCGGCCGTGTACATCATGATTCTGCCGGCGATGGGGCTGATCTCCGAAATTCTGCCTGTTTTCAGTCGCAAGCCGATCTTCGGCTACCGGGCGATCGCGGCTTCGTCTATGGCGATCGCGGTTCTCGGCTTCCTGGTGTGGGCCCACCACATGTTCACTACGGGAATGGATCCCTCCGTCCAGGCGGCCTTTATGGTCACTTCGATGATCATCGCCGTGCCCACAGGCGTAAAGATATTCAACTGGATCGGAACCATGTGGGGCGGTGTGCTCGACCTGAGGACGCCCATGTTGTTTGCCATCGGGTTCATCGGCATGTTTGTGATCGGCGGCCTCAGCGGAATTACCTTGGGCTCTGTCCCTGTTGACACGCACGTCCATGACTCCTACTACGTCGTCGGCCACCTGCACTATGTGCTCTTCGGAGGTTCGGTCCTAGCCATCTTTGGAGCGTTCTATTTCTGGTTCCCGAAGATCACAGGCAAGATGTACGATGAGCGACTCGGAAAGCTGCACTTCTGGCTGACGATCGTTGGTTTCACTCTGACCTTCTTTCCCATGCACTGGCTGGGATTGCAGGGCATGCCCAGACGCGTCGTCGCCTACGCTGAGGAGTTTCAGAGGACCAATCAATTGATCAGCCTGGGCGCGTTCATCCTCGCTCTTGGGGTATTGCCTTTCCTATACAACATGGTCGTGAGTTGGATGAGAGGTGCTCAGGCATCCAGCAACCCATGGTCCGCACTTACGCTGGAATGGCAGACCTCCTCTCCGCCTCCCATCGGCAACTTTGATACCCCACCGATCGTCACCCATGGCCCCTATGATTACGGTAGGCCGCTCTTGCCCAGAGAAGCGGCAGCGGACTAGGATCAATGGAAGGCCAGAGCAGTCGGATGTTGAGTGAGGCCCTGCGGAGTGTGCTCACTTTGTTGGCTCTGGCGGCTCTCACGTGGGGGGAGCTGCAGGTCAGCATGCAGACCGGGGGCTCGATTCCGATCCTGCTGCTCTTCTCGATCGCCAAGGCCTCGCTGATCGTCTACTTCTTCATGCACGTTTCCAGGCTCTGGAGGACGCATTGACCGCGCGGGTCGGCGCAGTCGAGCGAACCCGCGCCGGAATATGGTTATTTTTCATCTCCGAGGTTTTCCTCTTCGGCGCGCTCCTGAGCATACGCTTTAATCTCTGGGGGAACACGCGGCCGGATCTGGATCAGCAGCTCGGCCTGCTCGTCACCGCTATTCTGCTGGCCAGCAGCTTTTTCATGGTTCTGGCCGAGACGGCTATTGATCACGGTCGCCGTGTATTATTCCTACTGAGCACTCTGGTAACCGCCGCCTTGGGCATCGCCTTTCTGGTAGGCGTCGTTGGATTCGAGTGGGGTGGTCACCTACAGCCGACAGACGGGGTCTACGGCTCGGTATTTTTTGCCATGACCGGACTTCACGCCCTGCATGTTGCCAGCGGTGTTGTTTTTATCCTCTACATCGGGCTTATGGGGATGCGCGGCCGCTACTCGGCGGACGAGCACTTTGGCGTGGAGGCCTGCGCCATCTACTGGCATTTTATCGATGTTGTTTGGGTCTTCTTCTACCCCGCCCTTTACTTGATGGGCTCCGCCGTACAGGTATGAGCCCCCACCGCCTTCGCAGAGAACGATGATTTCCATCCATTCTCATCCGCTCTCCTCACCCCTCAATCAGCTGGTAGGGCTGATGATCCTGGGCGGGGCCCTGCTCTACGCTTATTCTATCTACGACCTGTATCAACACGGGGCGTTGGGCTCCATCTGGCGGCGCGGCCTCATCCGCAGTTATCAAATCCTGGCGTTCCTGGCCGGTCTGGTAACTTTGGCTACCGCGCTTCTTTCGCCACTTGATACGCGCGCGGAAATCAGCTTCTCCGCACACATGATCCAGCACATTCTGCTCACCATGCTCGCCCCGCCGCTGTTGCTTTTCGGCATTCCGTCCCCGATCGCGCGGGCTGCCCTCTTCCGGCCCTGGCTGCGCAGTTTGCTCGGTCGTCTGACGGATCCCTTCGTCGCTTTCACGATCTTCTACCTCAACCTCTACGTATGGCACGTCCCAGACGTCTACGGATTTGCCTTGCAAAATGAGTTTGCTCACGCCCTGCAGCACACACTCTTTTTCTATACTGCGATGCTGTTCTGGTGGCGCATCATCGATCCAACACATGGATGGTTTCCGCTTTGGGATTGGCCCCCTGCCAAGTGGGTCTATTTGCTGGTCGCTGCGCCAGCCAGCTACATCTTGGGTGCCTTTCTTTGGGGTAGCGGTCGGATCATTTACCCGCACTATGCAGGAATCGAAGCGCTCGCTGATCAGCGCCTGGGCGGGTTGATCATGTGGATCCAGGGATGGATGTTTCTGATGGTCAGCATGCTGGTATTTTTCCGCGGTTATCATCCCGAGCGGGAGCCCGCATAATACCGTGAAGAGCCATCGCGAGATCCGAGGCCTTGTTGTAGGAGCAGCGATCGGATTGCCGTCCTCGCCACACTTTTCCTCGTAAGCAACCTTCGGTCGCGATCTTCTCCCGAGCAAGTGTCGGAGGCTTTTTTTTGGAGACCTACACGCACAACTTCTCGGCCGCCTAGGAGCGCGTCTCGGGGTCGGATCAGGCCGCCCGCAGCAAGGACGCGTACCTGGCGGCCAACCCGCCCGCCAATGATCTGCAGGCTGCGCTCTATGGTCAGCTTGCGGAAGGGGGTGATTTTCAGGCCCTGGCGGTAGTTTCGAGCGTTCCGAGGCAGGCCATCGTATCTGCCCACATCCTCTTTCCTAACAACGGACATGCGCACTTCCAAGCGCTCTCAATCCTGCATGATTCGGGGCAGCTGCAGTTCTTCGAGGATGACGTTTGCTTCGACCTCGTCCTGTAGGCCAATCAATGGCGGATCGAGAAACACTGGGGTCAATCGATCACCGTTCAGCTTGAAGCCGTGGTCAGTCCGAACTTGCCCTGGGACTTCTACCCCGTGCAGGATGAAATCGCGGCACTACCGGGCGAGCTGGTCAGGGCCACCTACTTTGCCCGAAACAATTCGGACGAGGCCATTACCGGCAAGGCGATCCATGAGGTCGGACCGGCCGCGGCGGTCCCCTACTTTCAGACAATCGAGTGCTTTTGCTTTACCGAGCAGACTTTAGAACCAGGCGAAGAACGTGAGATGACACTACTGTTCCGCATTGATTTTTCTGCTCCGCGCGAGCTCGAAAGCATCGACAATCGCTACACCTTCTACACGCTGGGCGATTTTTCCGCCGAGGGCTAAGCGGAACTCTCGAGTAGACCTTTCTCTCCTGTGTAACTGCCGCGTTTCACCATCGGTCTATTTTTCGTGCTTTCCGCTCTCTCGAATGACACGGGGTGCTCGTCCAGTTCTCACCAGGGAACGATCGAAGTGCTGGTCTCGGACCACCCCGACGCCGTTGGTGACTTCTCCCCTTTCGAAGTAGAACTCGCCAGCGTCGATTTACATCCTGCTGGTGAGCCTTTTAAAACCGGGTGGCTCCAGCTCCAACCGCTGCATGAAGTGGTTGATCTGACCGAGGTAGTCGGCGCGGACTCAGTCCTGATTATCCGGCAGAGTATTCCTGCCGGAAAGTACGACGCCATTCGAATCAACGCAGGCGAAGCCCGAGGTACCCTTCTGGACGGAGGGGAGATTGACTTGGGAAACTTTTCGGAGGTGGGAAGAATTAAGTTGAGCCTGGCCGATGGGCAGACTGTGACCATGCTTGTCGACTTAAAGGTCCAGAGCAGACTCGATCATTCTGGACAGGGTTATGGGCTGCCGCTCGGCAGGACAACCCGCATCCCACGCCCCTGACAGAAAAGGGCTGGCTCGAACTCCCTATGAGCCTGATCCTCAGAATTGCCACCACTCATTTCGCTCCCCCCTCAAGCAATACCTCCAGGAGCTGCTCCGTCAGCGCCTTGACCTCGCGTCCACCGGGCCCCACCGGCCCCACACACGCCGGACATCCATCGCGGCAGCGGCACTGTTGCACCAACCCCAACGCGCCCTCCAAGAGCTGATGGTGGAGCTCGTACAACCGCTCCGCCAGCCCTAATCCTTCCGGCGCACGATCGAACAACGTGATCGTGGGTCCCTGGGTCTCTTTGGAGCGAGTTTCGGTTAACTCCCCGAGATCGCGCGGATCACACATCAAGAACAATGGCGCGATGTTGCGCAGGGTGTAAGCCAGACCGCCCAGCGCGCTGCGAGTGCCGCGCGCGGCTTCGGACCGAGAGTGGCAAGCTGAGCACAGCGTGATCAAGTTGTCGAGGCGGTTGGCCTCCCGGTCGTTACGATTCTCGCCCGGCAGGTAGCCATAGTCCCGGAAGGGTCGGATGTGATGCACGTCATGCGTCCGACCCTCGCGCGCCGGGGCTCCACATTGGCGGCACCGGTGTTTATCGCGCACCAATGCCGCACGGCGTGCCTTTGACCATTCTGGGCCGTAGTCATTGGGTGGAATTAGAACCCCCTCTGCTTCCAGTCGCCCAACCGTTTGCGGCCCGATCCAAAGCCAGTAGGCGGTTGTCTCGAACTGGCGCGGCGGAAGGTCGATCTCCCCGTATCCCAGCGTCTCGTGAGTGTAGCGTTTGACCTTGCGATAGGAAGAGGCCTGAGCTGTGATCTGTGCCCAACCATACGCCCGGCGCACAGGCGAACTCTCGTCCGCATCGTAAACCTGCTGAACTTCGAGATCGAAAGTCTCCGAAGCGTTGGTGTAGTAGTCCACGCGTTCTGGCAATACCTCGGCGATGGCATTCTCCCAATCCAGCTTCTGGACGATGTGGGTGCGGCCTTCGTGTGTATACACCGCCCCCTCATGCAGCAGAATGGGCGCGGTGGCACGATCCACCTCGCCGATAACTTTCGGCCGGCCGTCGCTCACGTCCTGGATCACCACGGTCGCATCTTCGCCCGTCCGCAAGGACACCGCTTCGGCGGGATAACCATCTGCCATCCAGCGGTATTTCCCATTGGAACGGTGCAGCGATCCCTCCTCCGTCAGAAAGTCCAGCAGCTCACCCACCTCCTCAAAAGATCCGAAGTGGTCATCGGCCGCGAAAGGCAATTCGAACGCCGCGCAGCGCAGGTGGCGCAGCAGAATGGCCAGATTGTTCGGGTTGATCAATCCGTGTTCGGGCGGGTTCTCGAATAGATAGCGCGGGTTGGCCGCGACGAATTGGTCTAGAGGCGCGCCGGAGGTGACCAGCACCGCGGCGGAGGCTTCCGCCCGACGGCCGGCGCGGCCGGCCTGCTGCCACAAGCTGGCGATCGTTCCAGGATAGCCGGCAATCACGGCCGCGCCCAGCTGGCCAATATCGACCCCGAGCTCGAGGGCGTTGGTGGCCACCACCCCTCGGACGCTGCCCTCGCGAAGGCCTTGTTCGATCTCTCGTCGCTCCAGCGGCAGGTACCCTCCCCGGTAACCACGGATGGTGCGCGGATCGCCGCCGGCGCCTTCGACGCCGTCTCGCACGTACCCGAGAAGCACCTCCGTTGTCAACCGCGACCGGGCGAAGACCGCGGTTTGTACATCGGCCTTCAGGAACTTTTGTGCGATGCGGGTCGCCTCCAACGTATAGGCGCGCCGGATTCCGAGGGCGGCATCGATCACGGGTGGGTTGTAGAGGATCACGTGTTTTTCGGCACGCGGCGAACCGTCCAGATCGGGCGGAATCAATCGGACCGGTGCCTCGATCAACTTTTCGGCGAGCTCCTTCGGGTTGGCGATGGTGGCCGAGGTAAGAGCGAAATTCGGGTCGGAGCCGTAGAAGTGGCAGATTCGCCGCAATCGCCGCAGTAAGTTAGCCACATTTGAGCCAAACACCCCTCGATAAACATGAAGCTCATCAAGCACGATCCATTGCAGGTTCTCAAAAAGCGTCGTCCACTTAGGGTGGTGTGGGAGGATGCCCATATGCAGCATGTCGGGATTGGTGATGAGAATGCGCGCCCGATCCCGCACCTCGCGTCGGCCCGCGCTTGGCGTATCCCCGTCGTAGGTGCGAACAGGGACCTGATCCTCGGCATCCAGCGTCCGCAGCATCTCCGCTAGCACGGAGGCCTGGTCCTGGGCGAGCGCCTTGGTAGGGAATAGATACAGCGCCCGAGCTTCTGAGTCTGCCAGGGCGGCCTGGAGCACGGGCAGGTTGTAACAGAGGGTCTTGCCGGAAGAGGTGCCTGTGACGACTACTACGTTTTCGCCCGCGAGCGCGGCCTCCACCGCCGCCGCCTGATGAGTGAAAAGCGGCGCGGTCCCTCGCGCCCGCAGCGCGGAGGTGAGGCGCGGATTCAGGCCCTCCGGGAAATCAGCATATCGGGCTTCGCGAGTCGGCAGCCGCTCCCAGGCCGTCACGTTTCCCATGAAGGCTGGGTCCCTCTTCATTGCATCCAGCACTTCGCCTATGGCCATAACGCTGGGATTATAACGATCCCCCCCCGGTGCCCGTTCGGCGCGCGTATGTTCAGCGGATATTCGTTGGCCGCTGGTCGCGCACGCGGCCGGAATCGACATTGCGCGGACCTTACAATCCGGCTGGCGTTTCTAGGAAACGCCGACTATTCTGGACCGAACTCGGCGATGCTAGAGTACGGGTGTCGATCGGCGGTGGGGCGCACCGCCGGATTCGGCGGGGGAGATCAGGCCATTCCTGTTAGGATTGTCAGCGCAATGAGCTCTCACGAAGAAGCCCTTCTCAATAAATCCGCGTTTAAGCCTCCATCCTTTTTCCGCGCGGGATGGCTGCCCCGAATCCATCGCAGGCTCTCCCAAGTGCTTGAGACCGCCAAGATCATTAACTTCGACGATTCCTCGCGGTACATTCTGTTTAGCGATCTGCACCGCGGCAATGGGGGCAAGACCGACGCTTTTCGGCCCAACGCCGAATTGTTCCTGGCCGCACTTCAAAACTACGTGCGGCGCGGCTTTACCTACGTCGAAGTCGGCGATGGAGACGAGTTATGGAAGGGCTGGCCCTTTGAAGAGATCCGTCATGCTCACCGGCGGGTTTTTGATCTTTTCCACGAACTGGACAAAGAGCGAAGGCTGCACTTGATCCTGGGCAATCATGACGTCAAGCGCAGGACCCGTCACCAGGGACAGAAGGACGGAATCTTGGTGCATGAGGGGCTCGTCTTTCGTCATCGCGTGAGCGGTCAGCGGCTCTTTGTCGTCCACGGCCACCAAGCCGATATCCTTAATGACCCGATGTACTTTTTCGCGCGGCGCGTCGCGAGATACGGCTATCGTCTGCGGGATTTCCTGCAAAAATGGCGGCCTCCGGCACCGTTGGAGCGCGAAAAGGGGAAGCTCGAGCATCGCATCATCGACTGGATCAACGCTTACAGTCAAGTCGTAATCTGCGGACACACGCACCGAATGTCTTTCCCCTCTAATGGGGGGCCTCCCTATTTCAACACGGGAAGCGGGGTGTTTCCGGGCCGGATCACTGGCCTGGAGATTGAAAAGGGTGCCATTGTTCCGGTCCAGTGGGTCAGCAACGGCCGAGCTCGATTTGTCCGCCAGCAGCTCGGTCCGCACCAGCCTCTGAGATAGATCTCGGCTTCTAAGGCCTCCGACCGCTGGCCGCCCCGGTTTGCGGCCGCGGTTTCGATCTCCTGACCGCGGCAGGAGCCGCGCTCCGCCCCAGAGCTCAAACGGCTTCTCGAGATCACCAGCCCTCGACCAGTCTCCAGATCTGAGCCACTCCGAAGGTGACCGCAAATCCCATGAACAGCGGCAGGAGCGCGGTGACGGTGGTCCACCGTTTGCTGCCCGTCACCTTGTAAGTCGTGAAGAGGGTCGTGCTACACGGGTTGTGGATGAATGCGGCAGCCCCATCGCCCTGCAAGCCCTTGCCTGAGAGCCTCACTTGCGTGATAGTTCGACCATGTCCATACGCGCCCGCCTGCGCCCCGCGTTGGAGTTTGTAGTATGGGGTGTCTTGCTTGGCCTGGCCTACGGCCAGGCGCCACTGTACACCTCCAATCAGAACCAGTACTTTCTGCATGGCCTCGCTCAAGCCGGGCAAGGACTGCTTGCGGATGATTGGCTAGCCAACACCACCGACCCATCCCCTGTTTTTACTTGGCTGGTTTTCGTAACCGCGCGTTATCTCCCCCGGGCGATCTTCTACGTGTATTACTTCCTGCTCTTCGCGGTCTACCTCTACAGCCTGCGTCGTATCGCGGATCGGATCTATGAAATCGAGCGCTCTAGGGCCTCGCGATGGATCTTCCTGGCGCTGATTCTTGTGTCGCATTCCGCCGCGCTGCACATGCTGCTCGGCCGCGGGGTCGGGGGAGACTGGGAATACTTGCTGGACGGCGGGCTGGCCGGACAGAGACTGCTCGGCACCGTGCTGCAGCCGAGCAGCTTCGGAGTGTTCTTGCTGCTCTCCGTTCAGCAGTTCCTCGACCGTCGCACCTACCGTGCGGTTCTGGCGGCTGCGGTAGCGGCCACGGTGCATCCAACCTACATGCTCAGCGCGGCCGTGCTCACCCTCAC
>Ga0209980_10000300_pt1 | contig 26218 bp, 28 predicted proteins | sample CR02metaG_FD_183611 | JGI IMG/M metagenome (GOLD analysis project Ga0209980, IMG submission 183611) | Deep subsurface microbial communities from Mariana Trench to uncover new lineages of life (NeLLi) - CR02 metaG (SPAdes) (version 2) | ecosystem: Environmental > Aquatic > Marine > Ocean trench...
TCTCAGCGCAAGGCCCGCACCATTAGCGTAACCCCTATGACGAACAGTAAGCTCAGCAAGACACGGTTAAAGGTCTTTTGGTTCACCCGGTCCTGGGACTTAAGGCCAAGGTAAAATCCCATCAAACTAAGAACAGTAACCAACAACGAAAGGAGGAGAGTCGAGGGGGTCAATAGACCCCAAGTTGAGACAGCGATAAGCTGGCTTACCTTGGCAACCATGAATGTCGTGGCAACTGATTTCACAAATTCTTGCTTCTCCATCTTAAGCCCGTAAAAGTACGATGCGACCAGGGGACCCAGCACGTTGGTCATCCCATTTAAGACACCACCACCTAGGCCGACTAATGGAGAGAGTAATCGTTCTATGCTCGGTGAGATCTGAAAGTCGAAGTGAAAGAAATTGTAAGCCACGAAAGCAAGGACCATAAATCCCAAGATTAGATGCATAATATGAACTGGGACTGAGACCAGGATCTTTGTCCCTATGAACACCCCAACCACCGTCAAAACGAGCAAGCTGGCAAAGCGACGAAAAATAGCCCCAAGGAAACGACCGTGAAAGAGCTGACCTATGTCCATGACAATGTTGGGGATAATCAGAATGGTGATAGCAGTACGGATATCAAGGAGCAGGGCAACCATAGGAGTGGCGATCAAAGGAAATCCCATTCCCGTTGTTCCCTTCACATAGGCAGCCAGAAGGAGGAAGGCCCCTACGAGGATTGTCGTTTGGTCCAAGAACATTACCTATCCTGCTCCCATTAAAGAATGATCGCCCGTTGGGTTGAGGGGAAAGAATGAGGAAGAGGCAAGCTTCACTGTGGAGACTGCACCTTGTCCGGTGGTACACAAATCCTCATCGAAGCGCAAGGGCCCTGGTACGGGGAACCAGCATGACTCAACACTCAGGGCCGAAACCATGAGATTAAGGAGTTACGGGGATGTTTAAAAGAACGGTTCGATGGATTAAGGCTCCTTTTACCGCACTGGGAATCCTTGTCGTCATTCTTGTCACTACGCCCCTAAGCGAATACCTGGCCCAGCCATTACGCCTCGAGGGTCAGCTTCGAAACGCCCAGACCATTGTCGTCTTGGGTGGGGGCGCGTTTAAAGACGGCTCTGCTTCAATTTCATCCTTGGCACGGGCCATCTACGGTTTCTCTTTACTCCGGGCAGGATACGCACCTCGCATCTTGCTGAGCGGGGGGCGAGCAACTCCGGAGTACGGGCGCGAGGGTTTAGCCATGAAAAACTTGCTCCAAGACATTGGAGCGGAAAGCCGGCTGTTAGAGACAGAGGGCCGTTCCACCCGAACCTATAGCAACGCTCAGGAGAGTGCGAAAATTCTCCAGGCTCGGGGCACTACCCGCATCCTTCTCGTCACTCACCCAAACCACATGCTGCGCGCAAAGTGGACCTTTGAAAAGGCGGGGTTCACCGTTTATCCAGCTCCCATACCCTGGGATCGCTTTACAGATAAAAAGATCTCCGTAGGCCGAATCGATCTTTTCCGGAGGGCACTTCACGAATATGGGGGGTTGGTCCTCTACTGGTGGAGAAACTGGTTGTAGATGCCGGAATTTTAACGCGTTAAAACTTTTCCGTATAGGGGCGGATGTCGATTTCGTGCGTCCAGGCATTCCTGGGCTGCTTAATGGCATGAATGATGACAGCAGCAATGGCGTCGGGAGGGATGACTGTATCGTCCGCCCGACCCGGTTCCCTAGCACGAAGCCTTGGCGTGTCGATCTGACCATCGACCACCACGTGAATCACGTGAATTCCCTTCGGGTGAAATTCCCTCGCAAGGGATTGGCCTAGAACGCGCAGGGAGGATTTGGCAATAGCCAAGGGGGCAAAGCCGGCACGACCACGCAGGGATGCCGTTGCCCCGGTAAGAGAGATCGCCCCGTGCCCAACCCTTAGCATATCCGGAATGATGGCCTGGGCAAGATGAACTGCACCCATGGTCCCTGTCTCAAACGACTGGAGAATCACATTCGGATCCAGCTCCAGGAAAGGGCCACGCCCGTAGCCGCTCGCATTATAGGCCAAGACGCTAATCACCCCGAACTCGGACCGGACTCTATCGACCGCCGAAATGACGGAGTCGCGATTTGTCACATCCACCGGGACTACGAGGGCCTTGCCTCCTCTAGCCTGAATCTGAGCTGCTACGGGCTCGCTCGATGCAGATCGGCGCGAGAATAAACCGACGCCGTAACCCTCTCCGGCAAGCGCACGCGCCAGCGATGACCCCAGTCCGGGACCTACCCCCGCGACAACGGCAGCTTCCATTCTTCCCCCATGGTCGACTTGTCGAACAGCTCATCCAAGGATAACTCCCGCGAAATCATACCCTGCTGGTGCGAGTACCGAATCAGTGTGGAAACGTTCTTCCGATTGGCTTCGTTCAGTCCGTAGACCCACGGATCCTTGCCCAGTATTTGCTCCTGTTCTTCCTGCGCATTTCGGAACCAGGCGAGAGGGACCCTTCTGGGGTTCTCCATCCTCTGATAGGCTACCTTTTTGGCACGCTCGAAAGCGACCATCATGTTCATTGGAACCCACGGATAACGATCTACGATCTCCTGCTTGATGACCGTGGTGTGCATGATGGGAAAGATACCGGTGCGACGGTAGTAATCAATCTCCTCTTCCTTGTAGCGCTCGAACAAGCACTTGACCCTGGGGTCTTTATTCATAATGGGAGAGATGATGTCCGGATGGATCACGCCGTCCAGCTCTCCCTCCACGAGCATGGACTCGACCCGTTTGCCGGGAGGTATGCGAACCAGCGTGAGACCCTTTGGCGGGGCAAATGGAATATCCTCTTCCCTTTCTGCGTGCCAGTTGATATTTTTGTGAGGGACCTGGAATTCATCTTCAAGTATCCCTCGAATCCAAACCAGAGCGGTCGCCTGAAAATTCTTGAGCCCCACCTTTTTACCGATAAGATCCGCCGGTTTATTAATCCCTTTATTGATATTGATGAAGATAAAGCCGTGGCGAAATCTGCGGTGGAGAAATACGGGAATAGCAGTCAAGTCCACCCCCTTGTCTTTTGCCAGCAAATAGGACGAGCAGGAAAACTCGCATACGTCAAAGTCACGGTTTCGCGCCATTCTCCAATGCCGTGTGGGCGAATCCATATCGGTCAGGACGGTAAGCTCAATACCGTCGGCTTTGACGGTTCCCTCTTTGATTGCCCGTATGCTCTCATAGTCGCCGGTGGCTAAAGTTAGATGAAGCAATTTCGACACGGTCTTGTCCCCCCTATACTGCTTTCGGTCAACTACTCGATCGCAGCTCTTTTTGCCCTTCGCACAAAATAGTCCCACATGGTCCCCAGACGGTGGGGGGTGTAGACCTGTTCGTATTTCAATTTTGACTCTTCGTCACTGCTCCAGGAGATATCGCCGGATGCCATAGCCAACATTTGAATCCTAGCCGCCTTTTCCAGAAAGATGGCATAAAGAGTGGCCACCTCCACCGATTCCCCGACCACGGTTACCCCGTGGTTCTTCATCAGAATTCCCCGACACCCGCCCAGAGTCCTGGCCACCTCCTGGCCCAACTGGGCAGTCCGAATCAGAATCGTTGTATAGTCAAATAGAGGAAGGCTGTCGAAGAAGATGGATCCCTCGTGGCTGACAGTGCGCATAGGCTGGCGTAGTGAGCCGAAAGCTGTTGAATACGGCGGATGGCTGTGAACCACACAATTAACGTCGGGACGGGCCTTATAGATTTCCGTATGTATGAAGATCTCCGAATGGCGCTCGAAATCACCCTTTACTTTATTCCCGTCAAGGTCACAGACGATCAGATGATATGGGCGAATCTCTTCGAACCCGAAGCTGTGCGGCTTCATCAAGATTTTCTGCTCTCCCGGGATTCGGGCAGAGACATGACCCAGGATGTTATCCCAGTGGCCTTCTATGGCTAGGATATTACACGAGTAGGCAACTTTTTCCTTGAGAGAATCGATGTCCACAACATGCTCCTTTATATTTAGTCTGCTTATTTGTCGCGCAACTTAAACCTCTGGATCTTTCCTGTAACCGTTTTAGGTAAATCCTCGACAAAATCGATCCACCTGGGATATTTGTACGGAGAGAGCTTCTCTCTGACAAGAGACTGGAGCTCCTCCCTGAGTTGGCTGCTCGGCTGGACCTCACCTTTTAATACGACATATGCCTTGGGTTTGACCAGCCCGTCCTGGTCGATTGCGCCTGCCACTGCGGCCTCAAGTACGGACGGGTGTTCCACAAGGACGTTTTCAACCTCGATGGGGGACACCCACATCCCACCCACCTTTAGCATATCGTCGGACCGACCGCAGTACCAGTAATAGTCCTCTTCGTCACGGGAGTATGTGTCCCCGGTCTTCAGCCACTCTCCCAGCATCGTCTTTTTGGTTTGTTCGTGCTTGTTCCAGTAATACGGAGAATTGGCGTCACCCTTTACCATGAGATGTCCCACCTCCCCCACTGACACCTCTCTCCCCTCGTCATCGACGATCTTGGCCTCGAAGGCCGGAGTTACCTGTCCACTACTACCCGGTTTTGCTTTTCCCGGTCGGTTGGCTAAAAAATCATGAGTGGCCTCGGTTGAGCCCACAACATCCAGCAGCTCGAGGCCAAATTTTTCCTTCCACTGGTGAAAAATAGCCGGCGGTAAGGGTTCTCCGGAGGATAAGCATATCCTGAGCGAGCTTAGATCGTATCTCTTTTCCACGCGGAGAAACCTGGCGTAAAGCGTCGGGACGGAGAAGAAAAAAGTGGGACGTTTCTGTTCAATAACCTGCAAGACCTTTTCCGGATCAGGTCGCTCCGGCCATAGGACGGTAGACCCACCAAAGCGAAACGGAAAGTAAAGGGAATTTCCCAGGCCGTAAGAGAAAAAGAGCTTGGAGGCCGAAAAACAGATGTCGTCTTCTCTCATGGCCAGCACAGGCTTCACGAAGAGGTCGGTGATCGTAATCATGTCGTGCTGCAGGTGAACGGCCCCCTTTGGAAACCCCGTGCTGCCTGAGGTATAGTTCCACATCGCGATATCATCTCTGCCGGTAGGCTCAGCCTCGAGATCGACTGAGGCGCTGGCAACAATGGATACGTAAGAGAGAGCCCGGCCCCTGGGTCTACCTACGACAATAACTTTTTTCAGGTACCGGGGTTGGTCCCAAATAGTCTCCACTTCGGGAAGAACGGACTCGTGCACTACCATCACGCGTGCCCTGCTGTCCTCAAGCAGGTAGCGGTAGTCCCTGGCTTTCATCCAGGGATTGACTGGAATTGGCACAGCCCCGATTTTGATCGCGCCGAAAAAACAAAAAACAAATTCTGGGCAGTCGGGGAGAATGAGGAGGACCCGCTGCTCAACCTCCAGCCCCAGATTTCTTAAGGCGTTTCCCGTTTGGTTGACCCTATCGAAAACATCCTGATAGGAAAACTGCTGGTCCAGATAGTAGATCGCGATCTTTTTTCCCCTACCCCGGGCGATATTCTCATCCACGAAGGTGGTGGCAGCGTTATAAATTTCGGGCAGGTCGACCTTCAGATCCGACATCGGCTCTCTCTATTCTCCTCTCACGACCTCAGACTCCGCCTCTGTGGCTATCACGATAGACTTGGTCTCAGTATAGTAGTCGATGGCCTCGTTGCCGTGTTCCTTGCCCAGGCCGCTCTGCTTGACTCCGCCGAAAGGCAACTCGTCGTAGATTATCTGTGCCGAGTTGATCCAGGTATAGCCCGCCTCGATCTGCTCGGCCGCCCTCATAGCCTTGTTCAGATCCCTAGTCCAAACCGATGACCCGAGACCGAAGATGGAGCGGTTTGCCTGGGCAATGGCTTCGTCCAGATCCTTGACCCGCAAAATAGGGAGTGCGGGACCAAAGCACTCTTCCACTACAATGCGAGCGTCCGGATCGACATCCGCCAAAAGGGCCGGCTGAAGAAAATACCCTTGATCAAACTCTTGCCCTTTAGGACGCCCCCCCCCGGTGAGGAGCTTCGCGCCCCTTTTGACGGCGTCTGCAATCATCTCTTCAACCTCTTCTCTCTGCCCCTTGGTGTGCAACGGCCCCAACAAGGTCTCGCGCTTGAGACCGTCGCCGATGCGTAGCTTATTAACCTTTCCTGTCAATCGCTCCATAAATGTATCGGCGATCCTGTCAAAGAGGTAAAGCCTCTTGACGGCCAGGCAAGCCTGCCCGCAATTGAAGAACCGACCCACTGATGCCGCACTAACCGCCCTGTCCAGATCTGCGTCATCACACACGATCATCGGATCGCTCCCGCCTAGCTCCAGGGTCACTCTTTTAACCTCCTTCGCCGCCACCTCCATGACATGCTTACCTGTCCCCGTCTCCCCCGTAAAGCCAATCTTTCTTATCTTGGAATTCTGGAGGATCTCCTCTCCTACGACCCCTCCAGGGCCGGTGATGATGTTGATGACACCTTTCGGAAGCCCGGCTCGATGAATAAGTTCCACGCAGCGCGTAGCCGTCAGAGGAGTGCTCCCCGCCGGCTTGATGATCATGGTATTGCCGGCCAGCAGGGCCGGACCGATTTTGTTCCCCATCAACGAAACGGGAAAATTCCACGGCACAATGGAACCGACGACACCCATTGGCTTTTTCATAATGATGCCATAACGTCCGTCGTCCAAGGTGACATACCCACCGCGCATGCACTTGGCCATGCCGGCGTAATGTTCCAAGGTATGGGCGAAGCGGCGAATCTCAAGGATCGATTCTCGGATCGGCTTTCCCTGTTCCCGAGTGAGCAGCGAGGTGAGCTCCTTTTCGTTTTCTCTCACTAAACGGACGGCCTCCTGAAGCAGCGCGCCCCGTTTTGCGGGCGACATTCTCGACCAGACACCAAATGCATCATCGGCCGCTTCAACAGCCTTGCGCACATCTCCTGCAGTACCCTTCGGTACGGTATCGACCACCTCGCCCGTGGAAGGGTTCCGGATCTCGGTTACCTCACCACTCTCGGAATCGTGGAATTCGCCTGCATAGAACATCTTAGCCATTTAATTCTCCCATCACGAAATTAAAATCCCTATAAAAAATCCCACTTGCAGCCTATCCGTAACGTAGGCCGAGCGGGATGAAAAAACAAACCATTTTACCCATATCTTGTCAAGGAATCGGGGGCTATCGTAGGACATTACCACTCTGTCCGTACTTCCCTCCCGCTCATCTCTACATAGATCTTTTCCGACTTGACGGGCCTACCAACGAGCCTGTCTTTAAGCCAATCGACAATCAGCCTGCGCGCGGCCGGGTTACGAATAGAGTGTTTTTCGCCTTCATAGAGCTGCAAGACCTTGGGAGATCGGACTTCCCCCAGCAATTCGTAAACAAACTCGATCGGGCAGAGTTCGTCGTCCTCCCCCGCAACAACCAGATAAGGGCATGTTACCCTGGAGGCCACTCCCCTTAAGGTTAGGGTTTTGGCAAACTCATCAAACGCCTCTTCATCGTCGTAACCCGACATGTACATAAAGTTAAGCTTGAAAGTGGGCGACGCGGTATTGAAGATGGTGTATTGTCCGGGCTCCAGACAAACCCCACTCACCGCACAGGCTTTAAATCCCGGCTCGTCTGCGGCTACACGTGTCCCCCAATAGGAACCCATGCTCGACCCAAAAATCGCCAGCCGATCCCTATCGATCTCGTCTCGTTTTGAGAGGTAGGCAAAGGCCGCCTTTCCCGCCTCTCCGTAGTTCGAGGCCGTCACCTTAACCCCTCTCTCTCGAGATTCCCCCTGGCCCGGCCCATCAATGGAAAGCAAAGCCATCCCTCGCTCCAGGATCGGATCGCCATAAATGGAGGTGTCCTCTTTGACCCCGTCCATCCCCGGGATATACAGGATGCAGGGAAGCTTTTCTCCCGGCCTCGGCCGGTAGGGAAGGTGAAGAATGGCGGAGAGGGAGCTTCCATCAAAGGGCAACTCCACTCGCTCAATGGGTCGATTGGCAAACTGTATATACTTGTCGTAGCAAGACCTTTTTCTTTTCCCCCAGGCGATCCTGTCCGGATTGTCGTCTTCGTAAATCGCCCACTGGGCATTGGTGTAAAAGGTCGCCGCCACGTAATAGTGTTCACGGGCCTCTACCTCGTGGCCCTCTTCCTCAGCCTTGCGTCCTAGCTCCTCGCGGCGCCGAGCCAGACGGGAAAACTCGCGCGGAATGTCTGAAAAATTCTGTACCCTACGGCCGATCTCGTTAAGATCTCCTCCTATACCCGGACCGCAATTTCTAAGAATCTTTCCTGTCCTGCCCTGGTCCCAATCCAGGCCGCTCACTTTAATCACCTGATCCAGGAGCCATCTCTGTTCTTGCCAGCGCCTCGTCTTCCTTTCAGTTCTTGCCCTCATCGCCAACCTCCTTTAGCCAGTGTTACAAGGAAATTACCAAACCACGAGCCCATTATCTACCGATGCCGCATCTCGAAGGCTCGAAGCCAAGGGGTGAAGTATAATAAACGAACTCGGATAGGCAGCATAAGAGGAGGGAATTGAGCCCATACGTTTATGGGAAGAGGCTCATGCCCCACCGGATCGAGGTCTCCCGGAGAAAGAGATTTCTTTTGACCTCTCCTACGGTTCGATAAACTCACCATCCCGAGGAAGATCGAGGGACAGCCAGTTAACCCCGATCCGAAATTCATCAGTGCTAGAAATCCTCCCTGATGAGCATCACGCCGCAAGAAAGACCTGTTTGTAGCGTAAACCAGTAACTCACCTCCAGTATAGTTGCAGAACGAAGATCAAATTGTCGGTAACTGCTGCCATAGGGTACTCAACACGCCGAATGCCTCGATTATTTTTTCGGATCGGGGTTAATTTAAGAATCCTCGCCTTTATCCAGATCGAGACAACGCCCAACTCTGCCTGAAAACCGACCTCGGGCCTGCCTGTGCCCTGACAGACAGGTTGGCATAATTGGCCGTTATCGGATATTGTCCACCCAAAACGAAAGATGGCTGGCCCGTTTGCCACTCCGGTCATCGCTTGGGACCCTAGTTGGCGGGCTAATCGGCGGGGGTTGCGGAAATTCTCGGGTGCTCGGTGGCCGGAACTCAAAGAGAAATTCCTATCATTATTAACGGTTCGAAGGGATTCGTGAGGCGTACGATGACGTTGGTGTCCATACCGGAGCTGGAGACGTTCTTCCCCATCTCTTCCACGATCAGGATGTCAATCGGGGAAAAGGGCAGCCGCCTCATCCACTCGCGGGCGTCCTCGAGGTCTGCCGCGGGGATGCCCCCCACGGAGCGGCGAGGGAAGGATTGGTAGATCCCACCATCCGGAGAAGGTCCATAATGGTTACGTATGCCCTGAAACCCGCCCGAGGTTAAGCCCTGGAGAATCGGAAGGGTCAGGGGCGCCCACGGCTGTCGGCCCGGACGAGTGCTCTGTCCGGTTCCAAATTGCTCAACTGACGCCAAGGTACTATGATGGATAGGGAGGTTCCTTTATGAAGTTATCCGATTACTGGCTGCGGACAGATCGTGTCGGGGGGTACATGGCTGATGGGAAGGACTGGCAATCACCTGGTCGTGGGTTCGTGGGAGCATGTGGGCGAAACCTTGAGACGAAGGATCGACTGCTGTGACCACTAGCGATAGTTGTTCAGGAGCGGGCGTTTCCCAACGGGAGTCTATCAGGAGTGTCCTCAAGTCTTCCGTTCTGACTCTGCCAGTTGTTCAGCCGGTTCGGCCCATGGTCCCCTGCAAAGAGTGTGCGTTGTGCTGTACCTATGTGGCAGTGGGGATCGACGCTCCCACGACAGTCAAGCGCGCCACAGATATTCTCTGGTTCCTCTATCATGAGAAGGTGAGCGTATTTCGAGCTGTCGAAGGAGGCTGGTACGTCCAGTTCGAAACGAGGTGCCGAAACCTGACGGGCGACCGCATGTGCGGGATTTACGAGCAACGACCGCACCAGTGTCGGGAGTTCGATGAGACCGCTTGCGAGGTGAACGCCACGGACGAAGGGAAGTATTTCCACACACCGATGGAGTTTTTAGAGTATCTGGAGCGCAGGCGAAAAAAGCTCTATCGCGTGTTGGTCCGGAAATACGTAGCGCCAGATCAGGTGCTGGGTGCACGGCGAAATGGCGATGGCCAGGACGATCAAGCCCCTTGATGGTATACGCTCGGCCGGAGACTCCACAACGCTAGCTAGAAAGCATGGGCCAAGAGAGGTCTAACAGGCTACGCAGGCTGGAAAGGCACTTCTCGGCCGGGGCGACCCTCTTCGAGCAGGGAGACACGAGCCGGGAGATGTACATCCTCCTGAACGGGGAGGCGGAAGTGCTGGGCAACGATGAACGAGTTGCCGTCGTTGCCGAGGCGGGGAGCTACCTGGGGGAGATGTCCACTCTCCTGAGCGAGCCCAGGACCAGCACAGTCTGGACCACCAAGGAGTCGGAGTTCATCGTCGTCGGTCCCGGCCAGGTTCGGGCATTCTTCAGATACTCCACCCCACTCGCTCTCAAGCTGGCCACGATCCTGGCCAAACGCCTGAAGGAGACGACCCGGGACCTGTACCAAGCCCGTCGGGCACTTGAAGAGTGTCAGGCCCCATCACCGAGCGGACAAAGGTCGCGCCAAAGGCATTCGACAACCCGATAGCTCTCCCGCGTAGGTTCTGACAAAATGAGGGTCGCTCTAGAGTATCCAGGTCTGAAGTCTCAGCCCGGCATACCGTCCTCGGCGAGGATGTCGTTGTCCTGACTAAGACAAAAGATCTGCATATTTCAGGCCTGAGGCAGTATTGAAGAGAAGGACTGTTTCGTCTCCTCCGACCCATCCTTCTTGTGCAAGACGCCGAAGGGCAGCTACGGTAGCGCCACTCTCGGGGCACAACCACAGCCCCACCAGTTGGGCAACTCTAGCCACCTCCGCAACCATCTCCTCATCCGGCACACTCACTGCTGTTCCTTGGCTAAGACGAATCGCCTCAAGGATGAGAAAATCTCCCACGGCTTGCGGGACCCGCAGCCCCGAGGCGAGGGTTTGAGCATCCTCCCAGGGTTCTGCCCGGCTCTCACCCTTTTTGAAGGCACGGACGATAGGGGCACAACCCTCTGCCTGGACAGAGACCATGCGGGGCCTCTTCGGACCTATCCAGCCCATCTCTTCCAACTCGCTGAATGCCTTCCACATCCCGATGAGCCCCGTCCCGCCCCCAGTGGGGTACAGGATTACGTCGGGCAGACTCCATTCGAGCTGCTCGGCGATCTCCAAACCCATGGTCTTTTTCCCCTCTAGCCGGTACGGTTCCTTTAATGTAGACAGGTCAAACCATCCCTCCCGCTCCTTTCCCTCAGCGACCCTTCTACCGCAATCACTGATAAGCCCGTCGATCAGGGTCAGCCTTGCACCGTATCTCTTCACCTCAATTTGGTTGGCGGTCGGCGCGTCCCTAGGCATAAAGACGTGGGCCTCCATTCCGACCCTGGCCGCATAGGCCGCAAGGGAACCGGCAGCGTTTCCTGCAGAGGGGATGGCAACTTTCCTGATCTTCATCTCATGGGCCATGGAAACCGCTACCGAAAGACCCCTGTCTTTGAAAGAGCCCGTGGGGTTTTGAGCCTCGTCTTTGATGAGCAACTTGGCGATTTTCATGTCGCCGGCCAATCGAGGGGCCTCTAAGAGCGGAGTGAAACCCTCACCTAGAGAGACACGGTTTCTGGAGTCTTCCAGGGGAAGCCATTCTCTGTAGCGCCAAAGACAAGAGGAACGATCTTTAAGGGAGGATTTGCTAACTGAACCTCTCATCTTTTGTAAATCGTAACGGACTAGGAGGGGCGATCCGCAGGGACAAAGGTTCATTACCTTCCCGAGAGGGAATGTCCGGTGACAGCATGGGCAGGAGAGATCTCTAGCGAAGGTCATAAAAGCATCTCATCCACATCAAAAACCACTCAAGGGCTGGGCTGCAACCGGCTGGCGAGGTCTACGACGTTTTAACCAGGTACCTAGGGTGGGAGAAATGATAACGAGGAATGTCAAATTTTAGTGTTTGCCGCATGGTTCCTTGCCGAACCACACGGACTATCCCATAGAGGGCTCAGGCATTCTCCGCTTGACGCTCCTTCTGGCGCCTGCGCCACCAATCCAGGACAAATGGTAAAACAAGCGAAATTAACATAAACACCCACATCACGTTACCGAGCTTGGACGAGAAGATGACCATGAGGTCGCCCTCCGCGATCCGCAGTGCGCGCTGGAAGTACTGCTCGAGCAGCGGCCCGAGGATCACGCCGATCAGGATCGCCGCAACGTGGTAGCCGGTCTTGCGGGCGATGTATCCTATCACGCCAAAGGCCAGCGCAAGATACATGTCGAACACGTACCCGCGCGGCACGAAGGATCCCACGAGCGTGAACGAGATAATGATCGGCGCCATGTAGACGGTGGATACCACCGCAATCCGTGACATGTAGCGGGCGAGCGGCAGGATAATCAAGATCATCATCGCGTAGGTCACCGCCATGGTAGTGAACGGCCCGTAGGCAAGGTTCGGCTGGGTGAGAAAGAGGTCCGGACCGACGGTCACCCCGTGGTATTGCAGCACCACCGCCATGATCGCCGCGGTCGCTCCGCCCGGCACCCCGATCACAAGCAGCGGGATCAGTGTGCCCGAGGTCACGCCGTTGTTCGCGGATTCCGGTGCGATCAGCCCCTCGATGTGGCCAGTGCCGTACTTCTCGGGCGTCTTCGAGAAGGTGCGCGACTGCTGGTAAGCGACGAAGGCGGCAATCGCCGCCCCCGCGCCCGGCACGACACCGATGATCAGCCCGATGATGCTGGTCCAGATGATGTGCCACCATCGGGAAAACGCAAGGCGGACGCCTTCCAGGGTTTCGCCCCAGCCGGACTTTCTCATCAGATACCGACCATGCTCGGACAGGATCGACTCGGCCTCGATGACGCTGAACGCCTCGGAGATGGCGAACAGCCCTACGAGCGCCGGGATCAGCGGCACACCGTCGTAGAGCTCGAGGAAGCCGAAGGTGCCGCGCGGCGTCTCGTAGACCACGTCGGCGCCGATATAGCCGATCATCAGCCCGAAGAATCCGGCGATCAAGCCCTTGAGCGTGTCGCGCGCGGCGATCGAGGCGATAAGCGAGATGCCGAAAATCATCACCACGATCATCTCGACGCTGTGGAGTTGATAGGCCACCTGCGACAGCCACGGCATGGCGAGCAGCGCGATGATCGTGGTGAGCAGCCCGCCGAAGGTCGAGCAGACGAACGAGATGGCCAGCGCCTGCTGGCCACGCCCCTGCTTCGTCATGGGATAGCCGTCGAGCGGCGTCGCCGCCGCGCCCGCAGTGCCCGGGATGTTGACCAGAATCGCCGGGATGCCCGCGCCGAGGCGCGAGGAGGCGTAGAGCGCCACCATGAAAATCATCCCGATCTCTGGGTCCATCGCGAGCGTCAGCGGCAGTAGAATGATGATGGTGTTGGCGGCGCTGAACCCCGGGATCGCCCCGACGATGAGGCCGAGAAGAATCGACGGTACGATCACCCACCAGAAGGTAAACGTGCGGGCGAACTGCTCGGCGAACAGCCCCCAAGAAAACTCCATCTTAGAACATCCCCTTCATGAGCCACTCGAACGGCCCCGCGGGGAAACGGGTCTCGAAGGCGACGATGAACAGAAGCCACCCGCCGATAGCAAGCACGGTGGACAGGACGAGGATCAGCCGCTTCTTACGCCCCTCGCTCAGCAGCAGCATGGCGAGGGCAAGAAAGGCGAAGGTGGTGAGCGTGAACCCGGCGCCCCAGAGAATGAACAGGATATAGCTGAGGGTCAGTACGAGCAGCACAATCCGCTTGGGGATGAAAGACACCGGCTCGATGATCCTACCGAGTCGGAGCGAGACCTCGCCCCGGCGCAGCGCGAACGCGGTGCGGATGAACAAGGCGATGATCAGCAGGATCAGGATCGTGCCGATGAAGAAGGCGCTCACCTGAGCCGTCCAAGGCACGTCGATGATCGTGGTGAAGTAGTAAACGGTGAGCGCAAGTGCGGCGACCGGGATGATCAGATCGCCGCCGATACTCTTCCGCTCAGGCCTCTGCCGGCCGGAATGTTCGTCCATGACTCCCTGGGCTCCAGTTCCCCGTGCAGAGGTCTCGCTGTCGCCAGACCCGGTCCGCCTCGGCGTCAACCGCCGTCAGCCGACGTCACGGTCCAGGCGGACCGTGAGCCCTCAGGACTTGCCGGTGAGGAGAGACCTGTATTCCTTGCCGACCTCGGTGATGTATCGCACGTATCTCTTGCACTCCTCCGGGTCGCCGTATCGGATATACTCCCACGGCGCCTTCGTCCTCACGATGGCCTTCTCGTAGTCCGGGTCGCCGTAAACTTTCTTCAGCGTGTCGGTGAGGATCTTAAACCGGTCCGGATACTTCTCGGCAGCCGCGGTCTTGATCGCGAAGGCCCGTGCGCCCGCGATCAGAGGGGGCAGGTCCATGTTGAAGTGCTTGTTGACCAACACCGCGTCTGGCATGCGCTTCGGGAGCGGGTTCTTATCGTCGAAGATGGCGATGATGCGGAAACTCTTCGGACGGTTGACGATGCCGCCGGAGGGAAGGGCGCCGATGTCCACTTCCCCGGTGGCCACGCCGGCACGGGTGTTGCGCCCACCGGACAGCGGGATCAGGTTCATCTTTACGCCTGTCTTCCGCCCGAGCGCAAGCGCACCGAGCGAGGCGGGATGCGCGAGCCGGCTGACGCCAACGGTGATGGTGCGTTTTTTGCCCTCGGCGATGACGTCGTCGATGCTTTTGAACTTGCCCTTCTGGCTCGAGAAGATAATGGCCGGGTCAGCGTCGACGCGTGCGAAGTAAAAGTAATCGTCGAGGTTGAAGGTCGGCTTCTTGACCACCCAATTGAGCACCTCGGGCCCCATATTACCAAACAGGAGATTGTAGCAATCTGCCTCCCGTTTGCCCATGTACACTTCGTAGCCGACCCGGCCGGCCGCCCCTGGATAGAAGCCCGGTTTGAAATTCGCCTTAAGGTATTTTTTCCAGACACCAGTAAAGGCGCGCAGGTTGCGGTCTGCTCCGCCCCCTTCCCTGGTCGGCACCACAACGTTAATGTCGCGTGAAGGAAACCCCGCGGCAAAAAGGCCGCCAAAAGGCGCGAAAAGGGTCCCCACACCAGCCACAACGGTTCCCTTGATGAACGTACGGCGTGTTGGGGTCCACATGGATTTAGGTTTTGCCATAGTTTTTTCCTCCCTATTTTGTTTTCAAACAGCATCTATCCATATACAACGAAGATTTAGTTGTCAACCAGACACAGAACCACAACGATCAGCCCACGAGTTCGCTCACCCCTGATCGCGAATAGGCGTTAGTGATTAAACCAGAGGGAGAGGAATCGTCCAGAAATATCCCTTACGAATTACAGTTGGTGGTCAAGGGCCTAAAAGTCCTCTGAGATCGTCCCATTCAGTGACGGGGGAAGAGCAGGTGAAGTTCTGACAAACATAAGCAGTGGGCTTACCGTCGATTTGGGATTTCCCTTCCAGAAGGGGAGAAGTCTTTCCCATGGGCTCACCCGGTTTGACCACCTGAAGGGTCCTGTTGGGAAGATAAAAGGACTGGATCTTCTGCAGCATCTCCTGTGTGACCTGGTCCTCCGGGTCTCCCATGAGGACAATCTCCTTCGGCTTCTCCAAATAATAATCCAAAGCGCAGAGCATGGCCGTTAACCCGAACGGCTGTTTCTCCATAGCGTCGTAGTATAGGCGCAATACCTTTTCTGCCCTTTTTAGATAATCCTCTTTGCCTGTGTAGTGATAGAGTCTGAGAAGGACCTGGGCCGCCGCAGAGTTGCCAGATGGGATGGAGCCGTCGAAGGCTGGCTTGGACCGGTTAATGAGCTGTTCATGTGATTTCCCGGTATAGAAGAAGGCCCCATCGATATCATCCCAGAATTCTAGAATCATTACCTCCGAAAGCTTGACGGCCCGCTCCAACATTACATTCTCAAAAGTCGCCTCATAAAGATCGAGAAGTCCCGCGGTTAAGAAGGCATAATCGTCGAGGTAGCTGCGGAGCTTTGCCTGCCCATTTCTGTAGGTATGAAGGAGAGTCCCTTCCTGATACATCTCGGCAAAGATAAACTCGACGGTCTTCACCGCCACCTCCCGATAGCGGGGTGCACCCGTAATCTCATAGGCAGAGGCCAAGCCAGAGAGCATAAGACCGTTCCATGACGTCAAAATCTTGTCGTCACGGAAGGGCTTGACCCTCTTTTCCCTTTCTTTCAAGAGCTTCGCTTTCGCCTGAGTAATTATACTTGCAAGCTCATCGGCACCTCTTTTGAAATATTTTGCTGACTGCTCCGGCGTCAGAATAGGATGAAGGATGTTATGGCCATCGAAATTGCCAAGATCGCTGACATCATAGATCCGGCAGAAGATCTCACCGGCCCCCTCGCCCAGGATCCCCATAACCTCATTACGGCTCCAGACGAAAAATTTTCCCTCCACGCCCTCGCTATCCGCGTCCTGAGTAGAGTAAAAACCTCCTCCAGGATGGAACATTTCGCGCAAGAGGTAGTCGAGGGTCTCTTCGACAACCCGTTTATATAAGGGATCCCGGGTGATGCGAAAAGCATCAACGTAGAGGCGGGTGAGCTGGGCGTTGTCATAGAGCATCTTCTCGAAATGAGGAACCAGCCACTTTTCATCCACCGTGTAGCGGTGAAAGCCTCCCCCCAGGTGGTCGTACATTCCTCCTTCAGCCATTCGTGTCAGGCTATGGGTGGCCATCTCAAGGAATCGCTCATTCCCAGAGCGCCGGTAGGCGCGGAGAAAGAGCTCCAAGGCCCCCACGTTGGGGAACTTGGGCGCGCGGCCCAATCCCCCATGCTCGGGATCATAGGATTGAGAGAGCTGCTCGGCGGCATGAACGGTTCCCTCCCGGTCAAACGGTCGGCCGCTCTCCCTTAACTTTCCCTGGTGATGTAAGGCTTCGAGGATCTGTCGGACGCTCTTTTCCACGTCTTGCGGCCTGTCCCGGTAGGCCTGAGCGCCAGCCCTCAAGACACTGGGAAAGCCCTGTACACCATGGCGGTCTTCGGGCGGAAAGTAGGTGCCGCCAAAGAAAGGTTTTCCCTCCGGCGTGAGAAAGACCGTCATGGGCCAGCCCCCCCGCCCGGTAAGCATCTGCACGGCGTTCATGTAGATTTCATCTAGATCGGGTCTTTCTTCTCGATCCACTTTGACGCTTACAAAATACTCGTTCATCAAAGCGGCGATCTCTTCGTTCTCAAATGACTCATGCTCCATGACATGGCACCAGTGGCAGGCCGAATATCCTATGCTGAGAAGGATGGGCTTTCTCTCTTTCTTGGCCCTCTGAAAGGCCTCCTCTCCCCAAGGGTACCATTCGACCGGATTGTGGGCGTGCTGGAGGAGATAGGGACTAGTTTCGTGAATTAAGTGGTTGGTGTGCATCTTCCGATTGGCTTTTGTTCAACGTTTATTTCACTCGTCTAGTACTTCCTGATCACGGCCACCACAACCCCCCGGATCTCCACCTGATTCTCAGATGCCAGGATTGGCTTGATTCTATCATTGGCCGGCTGCAGGCGGATCTTGTCTCCATCTTCTCGATAAAACTTCTTCACAGTAGCCTCACCGCCAACCAAGGCAACCACCGTCTCACCGTTCTCTGCTGTAGAGCGTGGCTGCACGAGGATAAGGTCGCCATCCCGGATCTGCTCATCAATCATCGAATCCCCCTTGACCTTGAGGACAAAAGTGTCTTTCCCCCGTACCAACTCTTCAGGGACAGTCAAGCTATCAGCCATTTCCACGGCCTCAATCGGTGCGCCTGCGGCGACGATACCAAGGAGGGGAACCTCCACAGTTCCCCTTTTTTTTAGTGAGTCGCTTAGAACTTCCACTGCCCGGCTCCGGTTCCACTGTCGACGAATCAGTCTCTTCTCCTCCAGGTTCTTCAGATGCTTATGCACTGTGGCTAATGAAGTAAGGCCAAAGTGATGGCCAATTTCCGCCAGGGTTGGGGCGTAGCCAAAGCGCGCACTATAAGCCGTTATGTAATCGAGAACTTCTTTTTGTCGCTTGGTCACAATCATAGCTGAGTTTTCTCATTTTAGGAGAAGGAAAAACATATGGCAAGGCCTCCTTAATGCCCTCTCTGCCGCCGAAGGAGCAGGGATGGGTGCAACCGCTATAGGTTACCGGCCTTTTGGAGGGATCTCTCTGACCTCAACGGATTCGATTCGCCAGCGATCAAGCCCGAATGGGTCCCTCCCCCCAAATTGACTGTGCCACCAGCGAAAACTCTGGCTGATAAGATCGCTCAGTTTAAGCCCGATCTCAGCGCTGCTCCCGCCTGAAAGCTCGTTATTGATCAGTTCAATCAGTACCCTTTTCATAGGCGACCCCCTTACTCTTTGAATGCCGCAACCATCCCCCTCGCCTTACGCGCATTCTGATCTGTCTCCCCATAAAGCCTTTCGAGATAAGCAGCGATTTTCCTCAGGATCTCAAGATAGTCTTCTGCAATCTCCTTCCTTACGTCAAGTGTCAGACCACTGAACTCCCGATTGATGTTCTCCAGCCAACCGGGTAGGTACTGCGTCTCCACATCTTTACCCACATAGAGATAGCCCTCAAGAGAACCGACCCTCGCCGCCAAGCCAAAGATGGATTTATATATAGACGTCTCCATAACCCCTCCTTATCTCTACCTTGCCGCTGATAGTCTACCGGTTGTGCTAAGATTTACCTTACCTTATCGGCTCAGTTAACCCCGATCCGAAAATATAATCGAGGCATTTCTGGTGTTGAGCGGCTTAGGACACCAGTTACCGGCATTTTGATCGTCGGTCAACAACTACACTAAAGGTGAGTTGCCGATTCATGCTTGAAACAGGTATTTGTCGCGGTCTGATGATCATCAGGGAAGATTTCATTGACTGATTAATTTCGGATCGGGGTTAATTGAAAACCGTTAATTACCGGACTAGCCGCAATACGAATCTCCTAAACAAAATCTCCAGCAGGAAAAGTATCATGGCCGGGAGAATCAGGGTGGACCGAAGTGAGCGGGAAGTGCGGATCACTGCTGGGGCCTTTAGCTCCTCATCTCCTTTGGAGTTGATCTCTCCGCCCGTGGCTCGGGCAAGTCGCTCCAACAAAGCGGTGTTAAAACTGTCCTGTGGTACTTCAGCCCTGGGGTCAAAGGGCAGCGTATAGCCCAGCAGCGGGTAAGAGAGGTCTTTCCCCGCGCCGCTTTCGATGAGCTCGATGCGGTAGTCGCCGGGCACAGCAAAGGGAAGGGTGGTCCGGTAATGCCCGGGCGCAACCCTGTTCAGAACTCCTTTTCCCTTGCCCGCCTTGCCCTTGAAGGAATAACGAAATAGGCTGGCGTCATCTTTCTCCCGGTAGAGGTATAAATCCAAGACGGGCCGGTCTCCCAAGATATTGATCCTCACCTCGTGCGGAGGGAAGGGGTCTTGCGGCGGGATCAACCAGTCAAAGACCCGCCGCCAAAATTTTCCCAGTCCCTCCCATCGAATCCACGCCTTGGTCCAACGTCCGTGGAGATCTGTGGTAAAGGCTACCGCTTTGCCATTGCCATAAATCCATGAGGCCAACAATGGGAGTCTCTTTCCCCCACTCGGGACTATCACATCCAGACCCGCCCCCTCTTTGATCTCCGTTTCAACGAATCCCCGAACTGCCGGAAAAGAGCCCTCAGGGAACTGCTTCAAGAGCCTCGAACCGCTTACCAAAACAGGTATGAGGTCCTTTTCCACGAGAGGTTCCTCCTGCGGTTCATCTCTAATCTCCTGCAAGACGATTTGTGGCAGCGTGGTGGGATCGAAAGTATGGTGAAAGAGTCCCCCGCCGTATCTGGCAATCCTCCTGAGCAGCGGGATGTTGGCCTGATCACCTATGGCTACGGCAGAGACGGTGATCTTGAGTTCCTTCCTCATGAAGTTTATCAAATCGATGTAGTCACTGCCGCTCCCACCTGTTTCCCCATCACTCAGGATGATCACATGTTTTCGGCTTGCCTCTTTCCTCTCCAGCTGACGTTTTGCCTCTATAATAGCAGGAAAGAGATAGGTCTTCCCGCGGGCCTTTAGTCGGTCGATCTGCGAGGCAAAGGTCTCACGAAGTCTCTCCACTAAACTCAGCGGAACAACAACAAAGGGGGAGATATCAAACCCCACCACGCCGAGGAGGTCACGGTCACTCAGGCTCTCCGCCAATGCCTTAGCCGCCTCTTTGGCGTAGAGGAGTTTCTTTTGCCTGCGCATGCTACCGGATTTATCGATCACAAGGACCACAGCCCGATTTCTCTCCTCTTTCTCTTCCTTCGGCTCCTTGAGCTTCAGGGGCAGCAGATCCTCAATTGGAGTGCTCAGATAACCTCCAGGCCCAAAACTCTCCTCCCCACCAAGCATCATGAAGGATCCCCCTCCACTGACGTAACGCTCCATAGCCGCCAAATAGGCGGGCGAAAACCTCTCCCGTGCCACATTATTAAAGACCACGGCCTTGTACCCCTTGGGGTTTGGAGGTGGACTGTCGAGGTCAACAGAGGTAACTTGAAACCCCCTCCGCCTGAGTATTTCTACCAGGTATCTCCCCTGATCGCCCTGCTCGTTAAGCACGAGGACTTTTTCTTTGCTCCGTATCGCTACCCAGGCAGTCGCTTTATTATCGTGGAAAAAATGATCTGCCTGCGCGTTTTTGGGGACAAAAATTGCCTGAAAAGACGTGAGGGCTTTATCGGGCAGAGTGGTCTTGTAGGTGAACAGCTGGCTTCCAGGTTTGACTTTAACCGCATCAGTCTTAAACGGTTGACCGTTCCGTTGTAAGATGATCCTCCCTTGGATCTCCCTACCACTATGATTCTCCACCGCAACTCTCAACTTGATCCCCTCACCGCTTTCTCCCCGGTGCGGCGCAAGAACTCTCTTGACCGTCACATTGGTCACCTCTAGTCGGGAAGATGGCAAGAAAGGGAAAATTTTAAGCGATGAACCCGCAAGGGAAGAGAGTAAACTTTCCACGCCCCCCTTGGTCTCCCAGCCATCAGTAAAAAGGTAAACAGTCCGTGGGGGCGCGGGCAGGCGCAAGAGCACAGAGAAAAGATTTTCCAGGTTGGTCCATCCCGGCTGAATAGGCTCAGCCGATATTTCCCCTCGCAGCCACCCTTCCCAGTCCTTGACCTCTCGCGTTTCACCACCGAAAACAAATAGTCGGTCCCCTTGCGCTGGGAAAAGGTCTTCCTTGGCAACGCGCTCCATCCAACGGCTCATGGAGCTGGGGACACTGCGGGAGAGGTCAAAGGCAAATATGCGCGTGGCCTTTTCTTCCATCCTAGTGATCTCCCCGACCTTCTCGGGACCTGCCAAGGTAAAAACAAGGAGAGAAAAGATCACAGAGCGCCAAAGGATAACCGCCAAGGAGCGCTCTCGCCACCGTAGCCAAAAGAGGGGCAGGAGTCCCAGAAGCAGGAGAAAGGAAGGGCCGGCAAAATGGATCTGGGAGAGAAATTCCTTCATGGTTTGATCTGCAGCCCTCTACGTTCAGTAAGATAAGGAAATCGCGCCACCGGAGGGTTAAAAAGCCACTCCAGGAAGAGCAGGAGAAGAGAGAGGAGAAGGAGATAGGTCCAGAGGGAGAGGTCGATAGAGCGGCGGTCTGTTGCCTTAGTTACTCTTTTCAGATTCACAGGAGAGGGATTGGCAAGATCAGATTCCTTCTCGTCGAGAAAGTTAACAGCCTTAAGCTCCTTCTTGTTATCTCCCACTACCTGATAGATGCCTTGAAAAAAGGTGCGGTAAAAAAAGTATGGGCCCTTTTTGATGGGGATCCTTTCCCCCAACGGGGTCACTAGCATCCTCGTGCTGCGGCGGTCAGGAAACTGGAGAGGCTTGCCCGTGGTGGTGCTGCTACCCATCAACCCTTCGCGAAACCACCCCAAGAGATTCAAGGTAAAGATTGAGACAGGGAGATTGTCCCGGCCAAGATATGGAAAAGGATCGAAACCCAGGACGAGATAGCGGAACCCCTCACGTTCCAGCACAATCGCTAACGGCCCCTCAGGGCTCTGAATGATATCGTCTCCAAAGGAGCGGGATCTCAGGGGACGGGCATAGACAGGACGAAAGAGAGCAAAGTTGACGTAGCGAGTCAAAGGGTGAGGATCGCGCCAGCTTGAGATTTCTGGACTAGTCAGAGGTCTATCCAGAAAAACCAAGGGATTATCCTCAGGTGGGAGGACAAAGAGGGCATGGCTTTGGGGTAAGACGGCAGGAGCTGAAAAATGGAATATCTCGAGAGTTTCTCTCCCACTTGTAGTCTTTTCATAAGCATCCGGTGGGATGACCTTCAAGGTCAGGCCGGGGATAGAGCGCAGACTATCAAGTGCCCGCGGCCGGGGTGAAATCCCCAGGACTGACAATCCCTTCGACGAGGGTGGAACAGCAAAACGCCGATTATCAAGCGCCAAGGCATCGGGTGGCTTAATCTCAGCTTCATAGTAAGGGTGGATTGAGACCCCCTCGAAGAACACCGATACGCTCTTCCCGGGGGAGACCGCTTGCGTCTGCGTAGAGAGAAGTCTCCCGCCGCCTTTTAATGAGAGCTTCACCTTTTGTCGCTTGGATGAAAAATTAGTTACCTCGATCCTCGCTCGAAGCCGTGAAGATGCAAAGGAGACCCGGGTTAGGTGGAAGGAGGTGATGGCGAGATTCCCCTGAGGTTGACCGACCGAAATCACCCTGACCCTTCCACCCTGTTCCACCACCGGGTGATCCGTCAGGAAAAAGATCCGATCGTAGCTGCTGTCTTTTGCCAGCCGAGAAAGGACCTCGCCGTAGTCGTTGGAAGAATCCCCCAGATCATAAGGGTTGAGCGTGCCAATAATGGCAAGTGCCTCCCCGGGAGTGAGCGCAGGTTCTCCGATTCGTCCTAGCTTCGGGACCACGAGAAACAGATCGACTCTTACCCCATTGGGAAGGTGTTGGAGCAGCCCGCGCGCCTCCTCCTTGGCAATCTCAAACCGACTCGTTGGTCCCTCCAGGGCCTGCATGCTGGCGGAGTTATCAAGAATAATAGCTAGATTCTCGGGTCGTCGAGCGGTTAAGACCGGCTCCCCTAAAGCCAGCACCAGAAGCAGCAGGAAAAGGAGCTGAAGAAAGAAGATGAGGGGTAGCCGCAGCCTTCCCCAAATGCGACTGACGGAGTCGGAGGGAAAATCACGTATAAGAAGCAGACTAGAGAAAACGATGCGACGTGACCTGCGCCAGATAAGGTAAGGGATAAGGAGTACCGGGAGGAGGGAAAAGGCATAGAGTCCTACCGGATTTAGAAACTCCATGACGACTATCTAAAAAGGCCAATGGACGGTAAGGTCTGGAGCACAAATTCACTGAGCTCCTGATCCGTCACGTAAAGTGAGGAGTGTATCCCTTCCTGGTGGCAAAAACTCCTGAGCTGGCGGTTATGGTGTTCTAACCTCTCTTGATATTTTCTGCGGATATCGGCGCTCCACTGAAGCCTTATCTCCTCATCGCTCTCCGGTTCACCCACAACAAGATTTCCATCAGGAAAAGATGGGTCCAGCTCTTGTCGGCTCAGTACCTGTATGACCGAGATATCGAGGTTGAAGGCCCGCAGCAGATTCAATCCTTGCTGGCAAGATGATGTGGGCATGAGAAAATCTGACAGGACAATCGCCTTGCCGGGACGGCGAACCCGCTTCAGGTGTTCCCCTAATGCCGGTGCCAGGTCAATCGGGCCTCTAGGAGTAAAGGAGGATAGAATATCGGCACAGTCCATAATTCGGTGGCGGCCCCGGAAAAATGGGGAGACTACCGGAGTGGGATTCTCTTGCAAAAGATGGAGCTTAACATGGTCGTGGTTGGCCAAGACCACATAGGCTAGTGCAAGCGCCACATGGCAGGCGGGGGAAAACTTCTCCCGAATTGAGGGAAAGACCATGGATCCGCTGGCATCGATAAAGAGATAGACAAAGAGATCCACCTCTTCGCGGAAGAGTTTCACATAGAGGCGATCTGTGCGGGCAAAGATCCCCCAATCGATATATCGGATGTCATCCCCCGGAGTGTAGGCCCGGTAATCGGCAAACTCCAGACTCGTACCCCTGCGCGGAGAAGAGTAACTGCCAGGGCGACCTCCTAGAACCTCCCTGCGCGTGCGCAGCCTCAGACATTCCAGACGACTCAAAAACTCGGAGGTGAAGGGAGCAGGCAACATACGCTAATAAAGATAGCACCAGCCAGCCCGCTCGTGAAGGCCGTTACGGGCGATGCAATCACTCTACCAACGCCACCTGCCCGGGAAACCGAGTAGACAATTAACGATCAAAGAGTTCGGTCCGACCCCGTACCATCATGTCTTAAAAATCCGGCAGTCCAAAACACCGTAGGCCGTAAAGCTGCTTTTCATCGTCAGCCAGATAGCCAGGGCTACTGTAATAGCGGTACCGGAAAAAATGGCGATCATGATGGCGATCTGGTACTTGATGGCCGTCATCGGGTCGGCACCACCAAGTATCACTCCCGTCATCATGCCGGGCAGAGAGACCAGTCCTATAGTTGCCATGGTAGCCACCGTGGGGGCAAGGGCAGCCTGGACAGCGTCGCGCAGGAAGGGCCGGGTGGCTTCCGAAAAACGTGCCCCTTGTGCCAGAACCTGCAGAAATGCCTTTTCACTCTTTCGGACGGACCTGTAAAAGTTGCTGACGCCAATGATATCAGCGCGCAGGCAGTTTCCCAGAATCATCCCGCCGATGGGGATGGCATACTGGGCGTCCAGCAGGTGAGGACGAACCAGTATAGGACCTACGAAGAAGAACAAAGGGACTGCCGTGCCCAACAGTAGAGCTAGGAACAGCGGACCGGCAAACCGGCCCAGTCGAAGGCCGCACCCTCTAGTGATAGAGGTGTCGGCCACACCTATCATGATCAGGAGCCACGCGCCGTTGAGCCAGAAGTTGTTCAGGCTGAAAACCACCTCGAGGTACAATCCCACGAAAAGGAGCTGTACCGTCATGCGCACAATCGCCCACAGGGTATCGCCGACAATCGGAATGCGGTACCACAGCAGGATGGAGAGAGGAAAAATGAGGAGCCCATAGCCCACGGCGAGGCTCAAAAAACTGATGTCCACAATGTTCATTGTCCTCCCCCATCACTGCCGCCGGGAAGTTCGATGATATCCTTGGAAAACGAGAATCCCTCAGGATCGTGCGCCACAGAAAGGACTGTCAGGTCACCCTGAGATTTGAAAAAATCAGCCACAGCCTGACTGGCGGATTTGTCAAGGGCTGAGGTGGCTTCATCGAGTAATAAAATAGGGCGCTGAAGCAAAATGGCTGAAACGATCGCCACACGTTGTCTTTCACCGCCAGAGAGAGTGACGATATCCTTGTCCATCATTTCGGCCGGAAGCATAAACCGCCGAAACAGTTCCGGGATCCTCGACCGGTTACCCCCCAGGCGAGCGTTGGTGTGGTAGGTGAATGGGCGCTCCAGAACTTGCCGGACTTGGCCCGTTCCCAGGTCCGGTTCCTGGGCCACATAGGCTAGCCGAGTCCTTAGCTTCCAGATCGAGGCACCGGTGACTTGTTCTCCCTCGATGGCGATGGAGCCCTCGTCGGGCACGGTGAACCCCAAGATGCAGCGCAGGATGGTTGTTTTACCCGAGCCCGAGCGACCCGTTAAGGTGACCCTGTCGCTGGAGGCGAGGCTCATCGAAAACCGCTCGACGACCGTCCTGCCATTGAATTTCACCGTCAGGTTGTCGATTTGAATCGCAGGGCCTTGCTTCATCTCTCCACGGAGCCACGGGGCCTTTCTGATGCATACCCTTCAGAAAAACTCATCAGCTTCTTCCCCTTTCATGACCAGAAGAGATCCCTAACCTATAATTTTACTTACCACCTGTCGAGAATGTCGCAGAGGGTCAAAACTTTTGACCCATCTGGGCAACTTTGCCTGCAGCACGAGACTAGAAGTCCCCGGGGTTAACCCCGATCCGAAATTATTCCGCTTGTGAAATACTCCCTGATGAGCATCAGGCCTCGCCAAAGAGCTGCTTTTACCGTGAATCGGCAACTCACCTCTAGTATAATTGCAGGCCGAAGATCAAAA
>Ga0209980_10000302_pt1 | contig 26168 bp, 17 predicted proteins | sample CR02metaG_FD_183611 | JGI IMG/M metagenome (GOLD analysis project Ga0209980, IMG submission 183611) | Deep subsurface microbial communities from Mariana Trench to uncover new lineages of life (NeLLi) - CR02 metaG (SPAdes) (version 2) | ecosystem: Environmental > Aquatic > Marine > Ocean trench...
ACCCCGCCGCGTGCCTCATCGGCCATGGGCCGAAGGTCAGGGCATATAGGCCGCGGGGCCCCGGCTGTCAAGGATGCCGGCGGTGCGGCGAACGGCGGCCGGGCGCGCCCGGTTTGCCTTCAGGCGATGGCCGAGGCGGCGGCCTCGGCGATCTCATCGAGGGCCGGCGCCGGCGCCGCTACCGGGTTGTACCAGGGCCGGTAATCGCCGGCGCGGATCTGGGTCAGGACGGCGCGGTGGTCCGGCGCCTTCGCCGATATGCGGCGCGCCCGCGCGGCTATGTTTTTGCGGGCCTCCAGGTAGTCTTCCACCGAAACCGCGGCCTCGCTGGGCAATTCCACATCGTCGTACCAACCCTTGCCCATGAGGATGTCGGCGTAGTTCCAGTTCTCGAACAGCGAGAAGACGTTGTTGCATTCGAGCGCCCCGGGCAGTTTCACCTTCCACAGCTCGAGTCGGGATTTCAGCGAATCGGGGATCCGCGCTTGGTGCGCCGCCTCGATCCAGAACGGCGTGTCGGTGCGGTTAGAGGTCGCGTAATGGAAGACGATGAAATCGCGGATCTCGTCGTAAAGGTTATGGACCACCCGGTTGTAATGTTCGCCGAGGATGGGGTTGATGTCGCGGTCGGGGAAGAATTCGATCAACCAGCGCAACGTCATCTGGGTGAAGTGGATGGAGGTGGATTCCAGGGGTTCGATGAAGCCCCCCGACAGCCCGATGGCGATGCAATTCTTGACCCAGGCGCGCCTAGAGCGGCCGATCCGCATGGCAATGACCCGGGGGTCGGGGTGGTCGTCGGGCAGATCCAGGTGGCGGCGGAGTTCGGTGATGGCCTGGTCGTCGCTGGCGAACGCCGAAGAGAAGACATAACCGGTGCCCAGCCGCGAATAAAGCGGCACCCGCCACGCCCAGCCGGCATCGAGCCCGGTCGAGGTGGTGTAGCTTTCGATCTTGTCGCTCTGGCCGTAGGGGATCTGCACCGCCAACGCCTTGTCGCAGAGCAGGTGCTCGGAATAGGGCTCGAACGGCTCGCCCAGGGCTTCGCTGATGATCAGGCCGCGGAAACCGGTGCAATCGAGCACCAGTTCGATGGGCCAGTCGCCGTGTTCCTTCAAGGTCAGCGACTCGACGTAACCGCGCTCGTCCAGGTTGACCGCGGTCACGTCGTCGCGCACGTGCTCGACCCCGAGATTGGTCGCGTATGTGGTCATGAAACCGGCGAACAGCGCCGCATCCATGTGATAGGCGTAGGGAAACAACCCGTCGTAATCCTTGCCCTCGAAAGGGCGCGGCGCCTGGCAGTTCTTGATGGCCGGGATGCCCGGGAACAGGGCCTCCTCGAAGGGCAGTTCGCCACCCAATTTTCGCGCCTTGATGTAATGATTGGTGGCGTCGTAGCCGAACAGGTAGCCTTGGCGCGAAAACGGGTGCCAAAAGGTCAACGGGTCCCCGTCCGGTCCATGGTTCCAATTGTCGAACTTGACCGCGCATTTGAACGACCCGTTGCACTGTTTCAGGAAATCGCGTTCGTCCACGCCCAACTGCTGGAGCGTCTGGCCCATGGATACTGTGGTCGCCTCGCCGACGCCGATGGTGGGAATATTGGGCGATTCGATGACGGTAATGCGCACGTCGGGACCATCGCCCCGGCGGTTGAGCCCGGCATGAAGGATACCGGCCGCCAGCCAACCGGCGGTGCCGCCGCCGACGATGGTGACGTGTTGAACGCGATTACTCATGATGACCGGCCCCCTTGGCGCCCGCTGGCTTTGCCCCGCCCCTATTGGTTACGCCACCGCGCCACCGCCTGTCAATCGGCGGTGAAACGGGCCGTTCCCCAGGGTCCAGCCGCCGCCGGGTCGGCGGCACCGGGCGTCGATGCCTTGATCGGCCTGGTTGCGCACCGGTACCGGGACGCGGTCGAAAAATGTTGATCATTGCCCTTCCCGTCCCCGCCCTCCTGCCGATATGATCGGCAAACTGGTTCTGTCCGCCCGACACTTGCCCCGCCCCCCCAACCCGGAACGACCCCATGGCGAAAGTTTCCGACGTCAGCGCCCTGTGGCGCACCCTCAAGATCGTGAACTACCGCAATTACATGGCGGGAAATTTCTCCTCGCAGTTGGGCATGTGGGTGCAGCGCATCGCCATTCAGTGGCTGACCTGGCAATTGACTCATTCGCCGACCTGGCTCGGCATCATCGCCTTCGCCGATTTCTTTCCCAATATCGTCATGGCGCCGCTCGCCGGCGCGCTGGCCGACCGTCTCAACTGGCTGCCGGCGATCCGCCTCTACATGTGGATATCGGGATTCATCTCCATGAGCCTGGCGGCGTTGGTCCTGAACGATGCCATGACCATGGAGCTGCTGCTGGCCCTGGTGGTGCTCAACGGGACCGCCATGGCCTTCAATTACCCGGTCCGCCTTTCGATTATCCACGCCATGGTTCCCCACGGGGCGCTGACCTCGGCGATCGGCATCAACGCCGTGGGCTTCAATATCGCCCGGATCGGCGGTCCGGCAGTGGCCGGTTTCATCATCCTGCAATGGGGGGTGGGACAGGCCTTCGCCTTCACCGCCCTGGCCGATGTCATGTTCGTCGTCGCGCTTTATACGATTTCGCTGGCACCTCGGGGGGAGACGCGCCAACGCCGCGCCCTGCGCTACATTCCGGGCGAGATCATGGACGGCTTCCGCTATGCGCGGTCCCACCCCGGAATCGGCCCGTTGCTGGTGATCTTGTTGGCGACCACGCTTTTTGCGCGCCCTGTCAACGACCTGTTCGCGGGCTTCGCCGATGACGTGTTCGGGCGCGGCGCCGAGGGCCTGGCCTGGTTGACCGGGATGCTCGGAGTCGGCGCCTTCATCGGCAGCATATTTTTGGCGCGGCGCGATGGCGTCCAAGGGCTGACCCGGATGCTGGTGGCGGCGGTGCTGGTCTTCGCCGTCGCCCTGATCGGCTTCACCGCCACCGATATCTTCTGGTTCGCCTGCCTCTGCACGGCGCTCGCCGGGCTTGCGGTGGTGGTTGTCGGGGTCGCCGAGCAGACCCTTTTGCAGACCGCGGTGGACAGCGCCATGCGGGGCCGCATCCTCTCCATATACACCTTGATCGCCCGCGGCTTCCCCTCCATCGGGGCCCTGGTGATGGGATACATCGCCTCCTTCGCCGGCCTGCGCGCACCGGTCATGGGCGGCGCCGTGCTGTGCCTTGTCCTCTGGTTCTGGGCGCGCCGCCGCCAGGCGCGAATGGCCGCGATCCTGGAGGTCCCGCCCAAGGAGCGCTAGGGTGGACGCGCCACGGGCCGCGCGCGACCCGCGACTACCCGCCCGCCACGATCCAGCCGCCGCCCAGAACCCGGGGCCCGTCGTAGAAGACGCAGGCCTGGCCGGGGGCGATGCCGAACTCGGGCGCGATGAGGCGGACGTCGACATTTCCCGCTTCCCGGCCCGGCGTGATCACCGCGGCCACCGGCTCGCGCGCCGAGCGCACCTTGACCGCGACCTCCCGGCCACGGGCTTCCAGCGCCTCCGCCGCCAGCCAGTTGACGCCCTTGAGCGCGATTTTGCCCCGCGCCAGGCCGGCCCGCGGGCCGACCATGACCCGGCGCGCCTCGGCGTCGATGCCGAGCACGTAGAGCGGCTCTTCGCACGCTTTCTTGCGCCCGCCGATGCCGAGCCCGCGGCGCTGGCCGATGGTGTAATGGATGATGCCGTCGTGGCGGCCGAGAACGGTGCCGGACTGGTCGACGATCTCGCCGGGATCGGCGGCGCCGGGGCGAAGCTTCTCGATCACGTCGGCGTAATTGCCGCTCGGCACGAAACAGATGTCTTGGCTGTCGGGCTTGGCGGCGACGGCAAGGCCGAATCGCTCGGCCAGCGCCCGGGTGGCGTCCTTGTCGGCCAGGGCGCCCAAGGGGAAACGGAGCATTTCCAGCTGGGACCGCGTGGTCGCGAAGAGGAAATAGCTCTGATCGCGCCTGGCATCGGCGGCGCGGTGAAGCTCCGGTCCGTCGGCCCCCATCTCGCGCCGGACGTAATGTCCGGTCGCCAGGCAATCGGCGCCGAGGTCGCGGGCGAGGCCCAAGAGGTCGCGGAACTTGACGGTCTGGTTGCAGGTGATGCAGGGGATCGGGGTCTCGCCGCGCAGGTAGGAATCGGCGAAATCCTCGATCACGTCGTCGCGGAACCGGCTCTGGTAGTCCAACACGTAATGGGCGATGCCGATTTTGGCGGCGACGTTGCGGGCATCGTGGATATCCTGACCGGCGCAGCATGCATTCTTGCGGCCAACGGCGGCGCCATGATCGTAAAGCTGGAGGGTGACGCCGATCACCTCATAGCCCTGGTCCGCCAACAGCGCCGCCGTGGCCGAGGAATCCACCCCGCCCGACATCGCCACCACCACCTTAGTGTCGGCGGGGGCCTTGCCCGGGACCAGCGGCTGGGCCGCCTCCCGGGCCGTGCCCGATCGATCATGCACCGTCGCCATGGGGGCGTTTACCCTTCCATCATGTTGGTGGTTTCCGCCGGTAAGGTCACGGTCAGCCCGTCGAGCTTCTCGGCCATGATGATCTGGCAGCCGAGGCGGGAGGTCGCGGTCAATCCGAAAGCGAGATCGAGCATGAACTCTTCATCCTCGCTGGCGTCGGCCAGGCGCTCGAAGTCCACCGGCGCAACGATGACGTGACAGGTGGAGCAGGCCAGCGCCCCTTCGCAAGCGCCTTCGATATCGATGTCGTTGGCACGCGATATTTCGAGCACGGACACGCCCACCGGGGCGTCCACTTCCACTTTCGATCCGTCCACGTTGATGAAGGTCATTCTTGGCATACTTATGTGTTCCTGGTGACGTGGCACTGGGCCTCCGTCAGGCCGGTTGCGGTTCGACACCCAGAGCATTCCGGCCCAGCACAACGCGACATGCGGCGACGAAGGCGTCGATGTCTTGGGTGGTGGTGGCGTATCCGAGAGAGATGCGGATCGCCGAGGACGCGACGCTGGGCGCCAGGTCCATCGCCGCCAGCACGTGGGACGCCTCTACCTTGCCCGATGAGCAGGCCGAGCCGGCGCTGACAGCGAAACCTTCAAGGTCGAAGGCGATCACCAGGGTTTCCGCGGCAACCCCGGGAAAGGCGAGGCAGGAGGTATTGGCGAGCCGGGGAACCCGCCCGCCGACCACCACCGCGGCCGGGGTCGCGGCGCCGATGGCGGCCTCCAGACGGTCACGTAGGTCCCGCTGGCGTTCGATCTCGGTGCCATCCGTCACCTCGGCCAGGGCGGAAAGCGCCGCGCGGCCGAAACCGGCGATGCCGGGGAGGTTTTCGGTTCCCGCCCGGAGGCTGCGTTCCTGGCCGCCGCCGGCGATCAACGGGGCGAGGGCGATCTCGGCGCGCTTGACCAATACCCCGACGCCCTTGGGACCGCCCAGCTTGTGGGCGCTCAGGCTCATCAAATCGGCGCCCAGCCGATCGAATTCGAGAGGGATTCGGCCGGCCGCCTGGACCGCGTCGATATGAACCAGGGCGCCGGCCCCCTTGGCGATCTCCACCACCTTATCGCTGGGTTGCAGCACGCCGGTTTCGTTGTTGGCCATCATCACCGTCACCAGCACCGGGCCGTCGGTGGATTCGGCCAGAAGCGCCTCGAGGGCGCCCAGGTCCACCACCCCATCGCCGTCCACCGGAACCAGCGCAAAGCCGCCCGGACGTTCTGCCGCGGGGCGCAGGATCGATGGATGCTCCATGGCCGAGGCCAGGATGCGGGCGGGTCTGGGCCCGGACAGCGCCAGGTTGTTGGCCTCGGAGCCGGAACCGGTAAACACCACGTTGGCGGGCGCCGTGCCGGCGAGGGCCGCGACCTGGGCGCGGGCCTCCTCGAGGCAGGCCCGGGCCCGGCGCCCGGGCTGGTGCACCGAGGACGGATTTCCGGCAAGCGCCAATGCATCGGCCACCGCTTCGCCGACCTCTGGGCGGCTCGGCGCGGTGGCGTTGTAATCGAGATAATGGGACATGGTCACCATAAGCGCGTCGTCTCGGCGGGGCGCTGCCGGGTTGCGGCGCCCCCGGGCTGTCGCGGGAGCCGCCCCACGGTTAGCCGGCCGCCATGGCGGCTTTGCGGTAGATCACACCGGCAATGCCGAGAACCTGGCGTTCCGTCACGTCGGCAAGAGAGACCGAACTCAGGAACAGGTGAATATGATTGGACAGTTCCTCCCATAGGTCATGGGTAGTACACCGCCTCTTGGCGCCTTGGCAACTCATGGGGGACCCGGGCTGGCAGCGGGTGGCGCGGATCGGCTCGTCCACCGCTGCCACGATGTCGGAAATTCGGATCGCTTCGGCGGCGCGCGACAAGAGATAACCGCCGCCCGGCCCGCGTACCGACGCCACCAGGGCGCCGCGGCGCGGCTTGGCGAAGAGTTGCTCGAGATAGGACAGCGAGATCGATTGCCGATCGGCGATTTGGGCCAGTGTCAGCGGTTTGCCATCGCTATTGATGGCAAGGCCCACCATCGCCATGACCGCATAGCGGCCCTTGGTGGTGAGTTTCATGCCGGCCTCCAAAGACACCGCCGGTGCGCCAGGTTGCGTGGGTTCATTCCCGCCACTCCACGTCCGCTGGGCATCAATTCTTGGGCCCGGCGGCGTCGGCGCGCTCCTCCACCGGCTGCTCCGGTGCCGCCGCACCTCTTTCCGCCTCTTCCAGGCGCTGTTCCAGGTCCTTGACTTGGGCCTGGATGCTGGTCACCTGATCGCATAGCCCGTCGATGGCCCGCGCCACGGGATCCGGCAGATCGGCGCTGGGCGTGCCATAGGCGCAAAATTCCTTGTCCGTGGCCGCGTCCATCTGCTTGGCACGGGGCTGGACCACGCGCGCCGGGATTCCCACCATGGTCACGCCGCCGGGAACATCCTTGAGAACCACCGCGTTGGCACCGATCCGCGCGCCGGCACCGATGGTCACGGGACCGAGCACCTGGGCGCCGGCGCCGACGATCACGCCGTCCTCCAGGGTCGGGTGGCGCTTGCCGACGGCAAGAGAGGTTCCGCCCAGGGTCACGCCCTGGTACAAAGTCACGTCGTCACCCAGGATCGTCGTTTCACCGACCACCACGCCCATGCCGTGATCGATGAACAAGCGCCGCCCGATTTCGGCGCCGGGATGGATCTCGATCCCCGTCAGCCACCGCCCGATCTGCGACACCAAGCGCCCCAGAAAAAGAAGCCGCCACCGCCACAACCGGTGGGTCAAGCGATAAAACATCATGGCGTGAAAGCCCGGATAGGAAAACACCACGTCCAACCTGGACCGCGCCGCCGGATCGCGTGCCATCATTGAATCGATATCGTCGATAAGGTTTTTGAAAAACATCCGCCTACTTTGTGCTATCTTGCGCCGGCCCTAGCGCCCCCTGGTGCGATATGCACCGATACCCATATGTCGTGCCTGCGGTGGGGATTACAAGCGGTCGAAGACGGCCCATGGTCAAACCTTTCCTCAGCAGGAAAGCGATAACCAACAATTTCTATCAGGTATTGTTTTCAGCATAAAGCTTTACTTTAGGAGATTTCCGCAACGCCTTAGTACACGCGGGTTCCTGGTCGGTCGCCAGTCTTCTTCAGAGTAACGTCATTTCAAGTGCCAAGGTGAGTGAATGCCCGAAGTCATATTCAACGGCCCCGAGGGCCGAATTCAAGGACGCTATCAGCACAGCAAACAGGAAAATGCGCCAGTGGCGCTGATTTTGCACCCCCATCCACAGGGCGGCGGCACCATGAACAACAAGGTCGTCTATAACCTGTTCAACGTCTTCACCCGGCGTAATTTCTCCACATTACGGTTCAATTTTCGCGGTGTCGGCCGCTCCCAGGGCGTATTCGACAACGGCCAGGGGGAATTGGCCGACGCGGCGGCGGCGTTGGACTGGATCCAGAGCCATAACCCCGATGCGCCGCGCTGTTGGATTGCCGGCTTTTCCTTCGGCGCCTGGATCGGCATGCAGCTGCTCATGCGCCGGCCCGAGATCGAGGGCTTCATTTCGGTGGCACCGCCCGCCAACCTCTACGACTTCTCCTTTCTCGCGCCCTGCCCGTCATCGGGCCTGGTGGTCCATGGCGATGCCGACGAACTTGTTTCCACCAGCGATGTCGATGCGTTCACCAAGAAGCTAGCCTCACAGCGCAACATCACCATCAAGCACAGGGAAATCAAAGGCGCCGGTCATTTTTTCCAGGACCACCTGGGGGACCTGACCGACGTGGTCGGCAAATACATGGACGCCGCGCTCAAGGAAGAGCCCGTCCTCGAGGCTAGCTGAGCCGCAACTCCGCGCCACTCCCGGGCGGTCTTCGCAAGATCTGTATGACCAAACCGCCTCAGGGCCGGTGCAACCGTCCGCCCACCACGGGGCGGTCGGCGCCGGTGGTCGCGGGGAGGCTCGAAGGAAGCCCGCGCAGGCTGCGCACCGCAAGGAAAGCAAAGGCCTCGGCCTCCAGCACGTCGCCGTCCCAGCCGAGATCCTCCACCGGACCGATCGGCGCGCCGAGGGCGGCGCCGATGGCGGCCATCAAGACAATGTTGTGACGCCCGCCTCCGCTGGCGAACCAGGCCTTCGGCGCTTGCGGCAGGAAATCCCGGGCGCGCGCCACCGCCCGGGCGCTGAATTCGGTCAGGGTCGCCGCCCCGTCGGCGGCCCCGAGCCGCGCCACTGCCGAGACGTCGAAGCCCGCCCGGTCCAACGACTTGGGCGGCGGTGCCGCGAAATAGGGATCGGCGAGCAGCCGGCCCAGCGCCTCGGAATCCACCCTGCCCCGCGCCGCCAGCGCGCCGCCTTCGTCAAAGGGCCGGCCGGTATGGGCCTCGGTCCAGTCGTCCAGAAAGGCCGAAGCCGGGCCGGTGTCGAAGGCGAGGATCCCCGCCGCGTCCCGTTCCAGTTCCAGGTCTTGCGCGGCGATCCAGGTCAAATTGGCGACGCCGCCGAGGTTGACGATGCAGACCGGATAGGGAACATCGGCCCCGCGCAACTTCGCCGCATGGTAAAGCGGGGCCAAGGGCGCTCCCTCGCCGCCCGCTGCCATGTCGGCACTGCGGAAATCGTCGACCACCGGGACCCCGGTCAGGCGGGCAAGGCGCGGGCCGTCGCCGATCTGCCGGGTTTTGCCCTCCCGCGGCCGGTGCCAAAGCGTGTGGCCGTGAAAGCCGATGACGGCGGGCGCGGCGGCGCTGCCTGCTTCGGCGCGCCACAGGTCCAAGAGCCGTGCCGCCACGGCACCATGGTGATCGGTGATCAACCGTTCCACCGCGCCGATCTCGGCCTCGTCGCAGTCGCCGGCGACGGCGGCGCGAAGGCGCGCCCTGACCTCCGGATCATAGGCTTGGGTCAGCGCCGGGCCGCGGGCGGCGATCTTAACACCGTCGGTCCGCACCAGGGCCGCATCCACCCCATCCATGGAGGTGCCGCTCATCAAGCCAAGCGCCCAAATCGGACGCCGGCCCGGAGCCTGGGCGCCGCCCGTGGGGTCGCGGTCTTCGCCTTCGCTCAATTGTGCCTCACCTGGGTTCGTGCTACATCAGCCACCGGGTCACCACGGGCCCGGGCAGCAAAGACACTTGGTAGCATGGCAGCGGTCAAGAGCGAATTTCTGAACACCGTGACCGAGCGCGGCTTCGTTCATCAATGCACCGACACCGGCGCCTTGGACGCGGCGCTCACCGCGGGCGTGGTCACCGCCTATATCGGTTTCGACTGCACAGCGCCGAGCCTGCATGTGGGCTCTTTAGTGCCGATCATGCTGCTCCGGCATTTGCAGAAGACGGGCCACAAGCCCTTGGTGCTGATGGGCGGCGGCACCACCAAGGTGGGCGATCCGTCGGGCAAGGAGGAAACCCGGAAGATCCTGTCCGAAGCCGATATCGCCGCCAACATGGCCGGCATCAAAAGCGTATTTGAAGGGTTCCTCACCTTCGGCGGCGGCACCACCGACGCCGTTATGCTGGACAACGCGGGGTGGCTGGAGGCGCTCGGTTACATCGATTTCCTGCGCGATTACGGGCGCCATTTTTCGGTCAACCGGATGCTGGGCTTCGAGTCCGTGAAGCTCCGCCTGGAGCGCCAGCAACCGCTCAGCTTTCTCGAGTTCAATTACATGATCCTCCAGGCCTACGACTTCCTGGAACTGGCCCGGCGCCACGGCTGCACCCTCCAGATGGGCGGCTCCGACCAATGGGGCAATATCGTCAACGGCGTCGAGCTGGGCCGCCGGGTCGACGACCGGGCGCTTTACGGCCTCACCTCACCGCTGATCACGACCGCCGGCGGCGAGAAGATGGGCAAGACCGCCAAGGGCGCGGTGTGGCTCAACCAGGATCGGTTGGGCAGCTACCATTACTGGCAGTTCTGGCGCAATACCCAGGATTCCGACGTGGGCCGTTTCCTGCGCCTGTTCACGGAACTGCCGCTGGTGGAGATCGCCAAACTGGAAGCGCTCGAAGGGGCCGAATTGAACGAAGCCAAGAAGCTGCTCGCCAATGACGCGACGGCGCTGGCCCACGGGCGTGCGGCGGCGGAAGCGGCGGCGGAAACCGCACGCAAGACCTTCGAGGAAGGCGCTCTCGGTAAAGAGCTTCCCACTCTCGAGGTGGCCGAGGCGGAGCTGAGAACGGGCATCGCCGCCTTCGAGCTGTTCCGCCGCGCCGGCCTCGCCACCAGCAATTCCGAAGCCCGGCGCCTGATCAAGGGCGGCGGCGCGCGCGTCAACGACGAGCGTGTGGCGAACGAAAAAGATTTGGTGACCCTTGCCCAGATGACCGGCGACGGGGTGATCAAACTGTCGGCTGGCCGCAAACGCCACGCCCTGGTGCGCCCGGCCTGACCGGCGCGCGGCGGCGCTTACGGGGGCGGGGGGGCGCGCGCGGGGGCGGGAGATGACTTTTTCCCCTCGGCGGGCGGGCTCGAAGGGGGCCGCTCGAAGATATTGAACAAGCCTCTCAGGAACCCGGGCGCCAGGGCCGCCATCGGGTTGTGGGAGACCTTGGGGTTGGCCAGAGGCCCATGCATGCGGTAGGTGGCGGCGAACACGCCCGAGCCTTTCTCACCGACAAGTAGTTTCCCCAGCAGGGGAATGTACCCCAATAGCTTGTTGAAGGTGTAGGCCGGAACCACGGTTCCGGTAATGTCCAACTGATCCTTCTCCAGATCCACCCAACCTTTGGCGGTGAACCCCAAAGCCCCGCCATGGGCGCGGCCATCCTTGAGCCTGAGATCGTCGCCGGTCTTGGTGAAGGGGACGATGGCCTCATCGAAGGAGATGCCCTTGCCCGATAGCGCGTCGAGGACGCCGGTCAGGGAAAGCACGCCCAGGACCTTGGCCATCAGCGGAGCGCCCACCATCTGAAACTTCTTGACCCGCAAGGTGCCGGTCAGCGGGTTCCCGGGCTTGGTGTCGTCGTACTTGCCGCTGATGGCAAGCCGCCCGCCGACCATGTCTTCGGTGATGTCGAGAGACCGCAGGACCGCGCCCGCGTCGCCGGAGGTGACGACCAGGTTCCGCATGTCCTTGCCACCCGGCGTGATGCGCACCAGCACCGGCTTACGGTTCTTCCCGACCGTGCCGCGGATGGTCATGCGTCGCCAATCGCCGGTGCCGCGCGACAGCAAACCCCGCACCGCGTAAATCGGCGGCCCCGATCCGACGCGGGCGGCGGCCACGTCGACCTGGATCGAAAGCGGCCGTTTCACGCCCTCCTTGCGCCGCCCTTCAAGAAAAGGCCGGACATCGATCATGGCGCCGGTCACCGAAAGGTCGAGCCCGCCGTCCGGCCTTGCCTGGCCCGAGACGCGGATATCGCTCTCGCCGAACACCAGTTTGGAGAACTTGAAACTCTCGATGGTTTTCCCGTCGGCGGCCAAGCGGAACGAACCAAGGGCATCGAGGTCGCCGGCCTTGACGCTGAGGGTGGGAATGTGGCGGATCTTGCCATCCTGCAAATTCAGGGAAAATCGCGCGAAGCCGCCGGTCCCGGGCAACTTGGACCATTCGATCTCATCGAAGACCAGCGCCGCCTGTTTGACGTCCAGGGTGCCGGAAATGTCGGTCCGATTATCGTCGAAACGGGTGATGACCAGGTCGAACGCCAGCGGCCCGGTGACATGAGGCCCGAAAGACAGGCCCAGCCTCTTGCGCCCGGCATCGTCGATCACACCCTTGACCCCGTATCGGCTGCGGAATCGCCCGCCGGAAACAAAATTCTCGGTCCAGGCCAGATCGGCGGGCACGCCGCCGAGCCGGATGGAGCCGGTCACGTCCATCCCTTTCTTGTCCACCTGGAGGGTCAGTTCGCCGTCACTCACATCGGCATCGAGCGCCGCCTTGGGCACCCCCACGCGCCTCAGGTTGGCGGCCGCCACTATCTCGACCATATCGAAGGTCACGGTCTTGAGAAGCGGCAGTTCGATGGCGAGCCGGGCCGCCATTTCGCCCCTGACCTCTCTGGGATTGACGCCGAAGCCCTTGAGGAGGTCGAGCCGGGGGTGGCCGAGCAGGGCCAGCACCGCCGGCAAGGGGCCCCTGACGACGGCCTCCACCTTGAGAGACTCACTACCCCGATCGAGACCGGTGATATGCACCTTGCCGTCGTCCAGGCGCAGGCCCTGAACGCGCGCCGAACCGCCCTCGAATACGATCGCGTCCTTGCTCACCGTGGCCCGGCCGGTCAACCCTTTGATCGGCGGCAACGGCTTGAGGTAATGGATCGTCAGGTCGGCGAAATCGAACCCCCCTTCGAGGCGACGGACATCGATGCCGCCGGGTTTGCCGTCCCGACCGTGGGCCAAGGTGAATTCGACACGGGTATCGGCCCGCCCGACCCTTCCTTGGTCGATGTTCTCGGTGATCCATGCACGCGCGCCGGGCGCCACCCCCTTGGGCCATAACCGCTTCAGGTCCAAAATGGTCACGTCGCGGGCGGTGACGTCGAGGGTGACGGAGGTCAGCCCGCCAGCCCGCACCCCCTGCCCGGCAAGGCCGATTCTCGGGCCCCCCAGATCCACCGTCAGATGATCGAGCGTGAAGCGCGTGAGGCCGTCATCGGCACGCGCCTTGATGCGCATGGCGCGCACCTCGATGGGCTTGGCGTAAAGACCCTTGAGCGCTAATTTTCCGGCGCCGGCGGTGGCCTCAAGGGTGATCGTGTCGATCCGCCCATCGGCGTCCATGGTAAGGCCCAATTCGCCGTCGGCGGGAAAGCGGATGGCTTCGAGCGGCGCCAGCGCCGCGCCAAGTTTGGCCAGGCGCGCGAGCTCGAGATTTCCGAAATGGGCGGTCAGCTGGATTTTTTTGGTCGCCACCCGGTAGCTGCCGGTGATGTCCACCGGCGCGGTTTTGCCGGCCGCCGTAAGGGACAAATGGGCGGACACGGCGATCCCGTCCTTGTCGCGGACCAACACCAGTTCGCTGGCCGGCGAGGTCAGGCGGAAATTGTTGCGGATGTCCTCGAACTCCAGCGCCGCGTCGCTCAAAGCGATGCTTCTCAGGTAGCGAAGCGGGTGGTCGGGGGCGGGACGCGTCAATAGGCTGCCGAGCAAGGTCGCCGTGATCTCGCCACCAAAGGGCAGGTCGCGGCTGTCCTGGGAATCCTTGGCCGTGCTTTCACCCGTGGCGGGCGTGGGCGCGGGCCGGCCCGCCGACGGGTCGCCCAATTGGATGCGCCCGTCCTCGCCCCGGACCAGCCTCAAGCGCGGCCGGAAAAACTCGAGGCGCGTCGGCCTGAATTCACCGCCGATCAGGGCGCGAATCGACAGGCCGATGGCAATTTTCGTGACATAGGCCTGTTCGGCGCCCTGCCGATCGGTCACCCGGACATTCTTCACGACGATGTCGAGATCCTGGTCGGCTTGGGACCAGGCCAGCACGCTGCCACCCAAAGTGACCTTGAAATTCCCGCCTTCGGCATTGAGCCCCCGCTCGATATGGGGGGTCAGGATGTCCAGGGATATCGGCCCCATGGACAGCCGGACGATGGCGAAAACCACAAGCACCGTCAGCCCCGCGACGCCGATCGCGACAAGTTCGACGAAGATCTTAAAACACCACTTGATCACGAAAAAGCACGCCTTCCCTGGTCTTGACCCCTCGGCAGAGTTCGCGCAGTGTGCGCCACATTCGTCCGCCGGGGAATGGACCTGTGACCTTTGTACCCGATCCCAGCACCCTGCCGAAACCTGCAGATTCAGAACGGCTGCGAACCGGTCTCGCCCACTGGCTGGAACTTGCCGCCGCAGCCTCTGACGCGGGGCTCGGCGCATTCATGAAGAATCTCGCGGAACAGACCGCGGGCAAAGCGTTATTAGGCGCAATTTTCGGCAACAGCCCCTGGCTGACACGGTGCATGCTCGCCGAACCCGCCTTTTTTCGCGTGATTTGTGAGACCGGCGTCAAACCGGCGTTGGCCGTGGCCTTCGCCACCCTTGACGATCTTGACGCCGGCGAAGACATCATGCGCCGTTTGCGCGTCGCGCGGCGGCGCGCCGCGCTGGTGATCGCCATGGCCGATATCTCCGGCGCCTGGGACCTGGCCGAGGTGACCGGCGCGCTCAGCCGTTTCGCCGATCTCGCGGTCAGCGCCGCGTTGCGGTCGCTGTTGAAGGACGCGGCGGCAGCCGGAGAGATCGCGCCCGGGGATGGAGACGCGCCGGAACGCGAAGCCGGCCTATTCATCCTCGGTCTCGGCAAACTCGGCGCCCATGAGCTCAATTATTCCAGCGATATCGACCTGATCGCCTTTTACGATCCCGACCGCCTGGCCTATACGGGGGCTCAGGACGTGCCGCGATTTTTCGTCCGTGTGGTGCGCGACCTGGTCAACATGCTGGAATCCCGGACCCGGGACGGCTACGTCTTTCGTACCGACCTCAGGCTGCGGCCCGACCCGGGCTCGACCCCCGTCGCGGTTTCCATCGCGGCGGCGGAGGCCTATTACGAAAGCACCGGCCAGAACTGGGAACGCGCGGCCCTGATCAAGGCCCGGGTGGTGGCGGGAGACATCGAGGCGGGAAACCGTTTCCTCGGGCATCTGGAGCCGTTTCTCTGGCGCAAGAACCTGGATTTCGCGGCGATCGACGACATTCATTCCATCAAGCGCCAGATCGACGCCCATCGGGGCGGCGTCGAGCACGCCGTCGGCGGCCATAACCTCAAGCTCGGTCGCGGCGGCATCCGCGAGATCGAATTCTTCGCCCAGACCCAGCAGCTGATCTGGGGCGGCCGCGTGCCCGCGCTCCGCTCGCCCGCCACCGTCGCCACGCTGGCGGCGCTGGCCGAAGAGAACCGCGTGTCCGCGGACGTCGCCGAAGACTTGATCGCGGCCTACCATTACCTGCGCACCGCGGAGCATCGCCTGCAGATGGTCGACGACCGCCAGACCCACAGCCTTCCCGAAGATGCCGATGATCTCGCCCAATTCGCGGTATTTCTCGGCTACGACGGAACCGAGCCCTTCGCCCGCGAACTGAAGGGGCATCTGGGCCGGGTCGAGCATCACTACGCCCATCTGTTCGAAGAATCCGCGTCGCTTTCGGGCCCCGGCAACCTGGTGTTCACGGGCGGCGAGGACGACCCCGAGACCCTGGCGACTTTGGCCCGGATGGGCTTCGAGGAAGGGTCCATGATCGCCGAGCGCATCCGGACTTGGCACCGCGGACGCCACCGCGCGACGCGCAGCGCCCGTGCCCGGGAGCTGCTGACCGAACTGGGTCCGGGGCTTTTGGAAGCGCTCGCGAAAACCGTGAATCCCGACGCCGCGTTCAGGAATTTCGACACCTTCCTATCCAACCTGCCCGCCGGCGTGCAGCTTTTCTCCCTGTTCCTCGCCAATCCCGGGCTGCTCTCCCTGGTGGCGGAAATCATGGGATCGGGGCCCAAGCTCGCGGCCTATCTGGCGGCCAATCCATCCCTGTTCGACGGGGTCCTGGCGGGGGATTTTTATGGGCCGCTCGAATCCCGCGCCGCCCTTGCCCACGGCCTCAAAAACGTGCTCGGCATGGCCCACGATTTCGAAGACGTGCTCGACCGGGCGCGCCGCTTCGCCAACGACCACAAGTTTCGGGTCGGCATGCAGATCATCAACGGCATGCTCGATGCCGACCGGTCGGGGGCGGCCCTGACCGACCTCGCCGAGGTCGAGGTCGAGGCCCTTTACGCCACGGTCATGAAGGAACTCGAGGCCAGGCACGGATGCCTCTCGGGGCAGGGTCTCGCGGTGGTGGCGCTGGGCAAGCTCGGCGGCCGGGAGATTACCGAGAATTCCGATCTGGATCTGTTGTTTATCTACGACGATCCGGTGCCCGGCGACGATGCCGGCGCCGCATCCGACGGCCCGCGGCCGCTTTCACCGAGCCAGTATTTCACGCGCTTTTCCCAACAGTTGATCACCGCCCTGTCTGCGCCCACCGCCGAAGGCCTGCTTTACGTGGTCGATATGCGCCTGCGCCCCTCGGGTAATGCCGGGCCGATCGCCTCCAGCCTCGCCGCCTTCATCGGCTACCAGGACCGCCAGGCCTGGACCTGGGAACACATGGCCCTGACCCGGGCGCGGATTATCGCCGGGCCGGCGCCGCTCGCCGGCAAGATCGAGGATGCCATCGGCGCGATCCTGGCCGCCGGACGGGATCACGAGAAACTGAGGACCGATGTCGTCGAAATGCGCCGTCGCATCGCCGAGGCCCATCCGCCGTCAAGTCCATGGGACGTCAAATACGCGAGCGGCGGCCTATTCGATATCGAATTCATCGCCCAATACCTGCAGCTGCACCACGCCCGGGACCACGAGACCGTCCTCGAGAGCAATACCAGTGCGGCGCTCGCCCGCCTAAGCGAGGCCGGAATCCTTGATTCCGAGACCGCGAATATGCTCAGCCATGGGGGTAAATTGTGGCGCACCATACAGGGCATGCTGCGCTTCACGGTCGAGGGCCCGTTCGACCAAGAGGCGGCGTCCGACGGGTTGAAGGCGGCCCTCGTCCGGGCCACGGAGATGGAGGATTTCGCGGCCCTGACCCACGAGATGGCGGCGACCTCGGCCCGGGTTCGCGCCGCCTTTATCGCGCTGATCGGGGATCCCGATGCGATCCCCGCGGTTAGAGTACTACCGGGCCAAATTGAATCAATTTGATGGGTACTCATGGGCTTCCAGGGAAGGCGCGGTCCGAAGCGCGATGCGGTGTATCGGGCGTCATGCGAAGCGTGCATCCGCACGACGGCCGCAACGCACCCTGGGAGCACATGAGCCCCACCATAGGCCGGGTGCTTTAGCCTCAAGGCGTCGTTCGCATCTTTGCCGATGCCCGGCATCGCCATGCGAAGCGCGCCTAGCCTTGGGGCAAAATCATCCCCGTCAAATGGTTCAATTTGGCCCGGAAGTGCTCTAGGCAAACCTGAGCCGGGATTATGGTCTCATGAGCCGGCTCCCGGGGCGCCGTTAGACCACGGGTTCCTCAAGTTCGGCGGGCGCCGCGGCGAAGGCTTGGACCTCGCACAGCATGCCGGGCCGGGCCAGACCCGAGATGAAAATCTTGGTCGAAGCCGGCCGGGCATCGCCCAGATGGCGGAGGCGGGCTTCGTCATAGGGGCCCTGCTCGGTGCCGGCCACCAGGTAGGAGGTATAGTGGATGATGTGGCCGGCGCCCATTCCGGCCTCGGCCAGCACCGCCATGACGTTGGCCCAGGCCTGATCGGCCTGGGCGCCGATGCCGTCGGGCACCGTGCCGTCTTTATTGGCCCCGGTCTGGCCGGCCACGGCGACGATCCGCATGCCCGGAGCGGTTTCGATCCCCTGGCTGTAATTGGGATTGATCCTGAGATTTTCGGGTGCGAGTTTGTGGTGCATGGTCTCCCCCTTTGCTGGCTTGCTCCCGCTATTTAGAGCATTGTCCAGCCAAATTGAACCATTCGACCGGAAAATGCACTAGGGAATCCGACGGAACCAAAGGGAGCCGATCAGTGCCGGCCACGCCGCCCAATCCCACCGCCGCGATCAGCGTCACCGACGCTGCAAGGGCGGTTCTCGACTGCCCGGAACCCATGGGAAAGGTCCGCTTAGCCCAGGCATGCGGGCGATCCGTGGCGACCGGCATGATCACCGAAATCGGCCTTCCCGCGGCACCGTCCCGCCCGGCGCGGCCCACCCGGCCGGAGTTGCGCGCACCCAAGCACATGGCGCGACGGCGGGCCGCCGGATCCCGGGCAGGCCGTATCGCGCTCTACCACGCTCTGGCCCATATCGAACTCAACGCCATCGATCTCGCCTTCGACCTGATCGCGCGGTTTGCCGACCCGGCGCTGCCGTGGGCGTTCTACGCCGACTGGGCGCGCATCGGCGCCGAGGAGGCCTGTCATTTCGAACTCTTGTGCGGCCGCCTCAAAGCCTTCGGCGCGGACTACGGCGATCTTCCCGCCCATGACGGCCTCTGGCAAGCGGCCGCGGAGACCGCCGATGACCTATTGGCCCGCCTCGCCGTGGTGCCGCTGGTGCTCGAGGCGCGTGGGCTCGACGTGACGCCGGGGTTGATCACCCGGCTTCGCGGCCATGGCGATGGCCAAGGGGCGGCCGTGCTGGAGCTCATCCTCGAAGAGGAAATCCGCCATGTGGCTGCCGGTTGGCGTTGGTTCCGATGGGTCGCGAAACGCCGCGGATTGGAGGCGAAGACCGCCTGGGCCCGGCTGGTGCACACCCGCTACAAGGGGAAAATCAAGCCTCCGTTCAATCAGGCGGCACGTGTGGCGGCGGGCTTCGATGCCCAATGGTCGGTCTTGGCGTCGGCGCCGTGACGGCGGGAGAGCCGGTTCGCCGCTAGTGCACTAGCCGTCGGCGGAGTCCTTGGCGCCGCCGATTTTATGGGACAGCGCCGCGGCCAGGTAATCGTCGAGGTCGCCATCGAGCACACCCTGGGCGTTGCCCTTTTCCACCCCGGTGCGCAGATCCTTGACCATCTGATAGGGGTGCAGGACATAGGACCGGATCTGGTGGCCCCAGCCGATCTCGGACCTGGCGTCGCGAGCGTTTTGGGCCTGTTCCTCGCGCTTTTGCAGCTCGAGTTCATAGAGCCGGGCCCGCAACATGTCCATGGCCGCCGCCCGGTTGCGGTGCTGGGAACGGTCGTTCTGGCACTGCACGACGATGCCGGTGGGCAGATGGGTGAGCCGCACCGCCGAATCGGTCTTGTTCACGTGTTGGCCGCCGGCGCCCGAGGCGCGATAGGTATCGACCCTGAGGTCCTTGTCGTTGACCTCGACCTCGATGGTTTCGTCGATCACCGGATAGACGCCGATGGAAGCGAAAGAAGTATGCCGCCGCGACGCCGAATCGTAGGGTGAAATGCGCACCAGGCGGTGGACGCCGCTTTCGGTCTTGAGCCAGCCATAGGCGTTGGGGCCGGAAATGCGCAAGGTCGCCGATTTCAGCCCGGCCTCTTCGCCCGGGCTTTCCTCGATCCATTGGACCTTATAGTCGTGGGCCTCGGCCCAGCGCAGGTACATGCGGGCCAGCATTTCCGCCCAATCTTGGGATTCGGTTCCCCCGGCCCCGGCGTGGACCTCTAGAAAGCAGTCATTGCCGTCGGCCTCGCCCGACAACAGGCTTTCGATTTCAAGCTTCGCCACATGGCGGCGCAAAGCGAGGAGAGCCTTTTCCGCTTCCGAGGCGATCGCTTGGTCGCCCTCGGCCTCGGCCAGCTCCAACAGTTCCAGATTATCGTTGAATTCCCTTTCCAGCTTGGAGAACGCACCGAGCCGGTGCTCGAGCCGGGTGCGCTCGCGCATGACCCGCTGGGCCTCGGCCCGATCGGACCACAGGTCCGGGTCCTCGGCCTTGGCGTTCAACTGGTCCAAGGACTTGAGCGCGTTGTCCCAGTCAAAGAAATCTCCTCAGCAGTTCGAACGACTGCCTGGTCTCGGTGACGATGGCTTCGATCTCGGCTTTCATCATTCTTTCTCGGGTTGGGCTAAAAAACGGGGCGCATGAAATCACAACATGGGGCGTCAATACAAGCCGCGGGGCGCCCCCGGGTCTTGACCGCCCATGGCGGCGGCGCGCCCGCGCACGACCGCTTCGTTGCCCTTGGGCTCCGAACCCGGCTTGAAGGCTTCGAGGATCACCCGGCGGTCCCCGGGTTTGGCGGGAAGGCCGGTCTGGAGGTTGACGCGCACCAGGCGGATACCCGGTGGAATGCGGAAAGGAATGGCCGGCTTGTCTTTCAGCGCCGCGGCCATGAAATCGCGGAATACGGGGGCCGCCACCGAGGAACCGGTTTCGCGCCGGCCGAGGGATTTCGGTGTGTCGAAGCCGATGAATACCCCCACCGCCAAGTCCGGCGCGAAACCGACGAACCAGGTGTCCATGTTCTTGTTGGTGGTGCCGGTCTTGCCCGCCAAGGGCTTGCCCACCGCCCTAATGCGCCGCCCGGTGCCGCGCAGAACCACACCGTGCAGCATCGAAACCACCTGGTAGGCGGTGCCGGCATCCGCCACGCGGACCCTCGTGTCGGGGATCACCGGCGGCACGGAACCGGCCACCTGCTCGACCCGGCAGCCGGTGCAGGCGCGCTTGTCGTGGCGCAGGATGGTGCGGCCCTGGCGGTCCTGAATGCGGTCGATCAGGCTGGGCGTGATCCTTTTGCCCCCGTTCACCAGCATGGCATAGGCCGTCACCAGCCGCAGCAGGGTGGTCTCTCCCGCCCCCAAGGCCAGGGCAAGGTTCCGGGACTGGTTTTCCGTGAGATTCTGGTAGATGCCGAACGTGCTGGCGGTGGCCGCCACCTTGTCGATGCCGATGGTCTGGGCGAGCCGCACGGTCATCAGGTTGCGCGACTTTTCGAGGCCGAGCCGCATGGTCGACGGACCGTAGAATTTGCGCGCGTAGTTGTGAGGTTTCCATAGGCCCAGGCCCGGCCCCTGGTCGATCACGAAGGGCGCGTCCAGGATCAACGAAGACGGCGTGAAGCCTTCCTTGAGAGCGGCGAGATAGACGAAGGGCTTGAAGGCGGAGCCCGGCTGGCGCAAGGCCTGGGTCGCCCGGTTGAATTGGGAGTCCATATAGGCGAGCCCGCCCGACATGGCCAGCACGCGTCCGGTGTGCGGGTCGAGGGCCACCACCGCGCCGTTGATATCGGGAATCTGGCGCAACGCGAAGGTCCCGGGCGGATAGGCGACGATTTGGCGTTTCTTGCCCCGCTTGGGCGATTTGACCACCCTTTCGCTGACCGCTTCGACGGCGATGACATCGCCGGGCTTGAGCACCTGGTCGGCCCCGCTGACCGGCGGCCCGCGCTTCTGACCCTTGATCCAGGCCCGCGCCCAGCGCAGCTCGGCGCGCGGTATGGTCCCCTCCCGGCCGTCTTGGAGGCCGATCCGGGCGCTAAGCTTGTCCGCCGCCAGCACCACCGCAAGCCGCCAGGGTGCGAGCGCCGGCGGCGGCTTGACCTTGGCGAGGCGGGCCGCCCAATCGGTTCCGGGCCCGGCCCCGCCGGAGGGGCCTTCCAGCCGCGCGATGGGGCCGCGCCAGCCATGGCGGCGGTCATAGGCGATGAGCCCGTCGCGCAGCGCTTGATCCGCGATCGCCTGCAGCTTGGGTTCCAAGGTCGTGCGCACCGACAGGCCGCCGCGGTAGAGTTGCGTCTCGCCATAGCGCTCGAGAAGCTCGCGCCGGACCTCCTCGGCGAAGTACTCCGCTCGGGTCAGCAGGGTGGCCTCGCGTTTGCGCACGACAATCGGCTCGGCCTTGGCCGCCCGGGCCTCGGCCGCGCTGATGAACGATTCCTCGGCCATGCGCGCGATCACCCAGTCCCGCCGCTCCTTTGCCGCCTTTGGGCGGCGGATCGGATGGTAGTTGTTGGGGGCCTTGGGCAGCGCCGCGATCAAGGCCGCCTCGGCGATCGTCAATTCATCCATGGACTTGTTGAAGTAATTGAGCGCCGCCGCCGCCGCGCCATAGGCGCCGAACCCCAGATAGATCTCGTTCAGGTAAAGTTCGAGGATGCGGCCCTTGCTAAACGCGCGCTCGATGCGTAAGGCCAGGATCGCCTCCTTGATCTTTCGCTCGATCGACACCTCGTTTGTCAGCAGGAAATTCTTGGCGACCTGCTGGGTGATGGTGGAGGCGCCGACCGGCCTGCGGTCGCCGCCGAGACGCCGCAGATTGGTGATCGCCGCCCGCAGGATCCCCATCACATCGACGCCTGGATGGGAATAGAAATTCTTGTCCTCGGCGGCCAGGAACGCCTTGATCACCCGCTTGGGGATGGCGCCGATGGGGACGAAGGCCCTATTTTCGGTGGCATATTCCGTGATCAGGCTGCCGTCTCCGGCATGAACGCGGGTCATGACCGGCGGCTGATAGGTGGCGAGTTGCTGATAATCCGGCAGTCCACGCCCGTAATGCCACAACCCGCCCAGCACCGCGCCGGCGCCAAGGAGCGTCAGCAAAACAAGTGTGACGATAATGATCGCGAGCCAGCGGAGCATTTTCGCATCAAGCCTTATTGGGTCCTCGGGACGCGCGCCCCAAGCCGGAACACCTGCCGTCCCCACTCTATACCCGGGATCGCACCCGCGAAAAACCGTTCAACGGATCGCCCACCCCGCGCCTGTCTATCCGCCAACTGTGGCCATCCGGTGGCGCGTCATCGCCCCGCCGCCCTCCCCTGGGCGTCGAAATAGCGGTCTATGGCCCGAGCCATGGCCTTCGCCAGCCGCGCCCGATAGCGCGGCCGGGTCAGCCGTTCTTCGTCCTGGGCGTTGGAAAGATACCCCATTTCCAGCAAGACCGAGGGCACGTCGGGCGCCTTGAGAACGGCGAACCCGGCGAAGCGGTGGGACTTGCGCAGAAACCGCGTCGAGTGGCGCATTTCATCGAACAAGAAACGGGCGAAACGGACCGAATGATTCATGGTTTCGCGTTGCGCCAGATTGATCAGGATATCGGTCACCTGTTTGCTGTTGTGGCTCAAATCCATACCGGCGATCAGGTCGGCCTTGTTCTCCCTGGCCGCCAGCGCCGCCGCTTCCTTGTCCGACGCCCGTTCCGACAAGGTGTAGATCGAGGCCCCCCCTATTCTGGAATTGGGCATGGAATCGGCGTGCAGGGAGACGAACAGATCGGCCCCCGACGCACGCGCCCGGGCGATGCGGCCGCGCAGGCGCACGAAGACGTCCCGGGTGCGGGTGAGGACCGTCTTGTAGCGGCCGCTCAAGTCCAGTTCGCGCTTGAGGCGCCGCGCCATCGCCAGCGTGATGTGCTTCTCAAAGACCCGTTTCTTAGCCCCGGTGGTGCCGGGATCGATACCGCCATGGCCGGGATCGATCACCACCACTTTTCGGCTGGTTTGGGGCTTCTTCGCCGATCGGGCCAACGGCTGGCCACGCCGCGCTGACGCCACCGCGGCCGTGCGCCGGCCGGCCCGCGCCCGCGCCTCCGCCGCCGTCGTCCGCTTGAGGTCGAGCACGAAACGCCAAGGCCGGCCCGGGGTTGGCGGAATCGTAAAACTCTTGACGATGACCGCCGGACCCTTGAGGTCGAACACCATTCGCGCGCGGCCCGGCACGAACTGCCCAAACCGATATCCGGCGACGAACCCCTTGCCGCGGCGCCCGGTCCCCATTGGCAGGCGCCAACGCACCTCGGGCATGTCGAGCACGACACGATAAGGGCGCACCAGCACGAACGAAGATATCTTGAGCTTGGCGCTGGCCTCCACCACCACGCGTACCGCGCCAGGATGGACGCCCAGGCGGATCTGGGTGACCTCGGTCTCGGCCCCGGCGGCGGCCGCTCCGGCGACGGAAACCACCCCTGCGAGGATCGCGAGGGCCAGGCCGGAACCGCGGTGCTTCATTGGATAATTACTCCACATATTGGGCTTATCACATGCAATACCACCACATATATTAGAGGAGTGCCCCCCTCGGCAACGGAAATCCGCCGCGCCCCAGGCCCCGGTTGGGCCGACCCATTGCTAATAATGTCATTGTAGAACCGCCCTCGGGCAACTATGTTAGGGATTGCGAGTACCTCCGGTCGGCCCTCTGGACAGGCGTAAGTGCCACCCTAGAGGGCGGCGTAGTGCGGGACACACCCGGTGATTCCAATGCGAACCGGTGCCATCTGCCCACAGTACGCTCAGACGGAATGGAGGTTTGTTGAAACTTGAAGCCGATCCCGATGGCGAGGCGTAGCGCCCCCTCGGGGATAGGCCCGACTCCCTCCCTGTGTCCCGCGATACGGGTCGAGATCATGGCCAACGGCTTCGCTGATATAGAAAGCGACGCGCCGCCCTGTCGAACGCAAAGTAGCGTTTATGGGCCCGGCGGCGTTGCTTCGGAGACTGACATACATGGCTATACGCATGTTGATCGATGCGACCCACATGGAAGAAACCCGTGTGGTCGTGCTGAATGGTAACCGCCTCGAAGAATTCGACTTCGAAACATCCACCAAAAAACAGCTCAAAGGGAATATTTACCTCGCCAAGGTCGCCCGGGTGGAACCTTCCCTACAGGCGGCGTTCGTCGATTTCGGCGGTAACCGCCACGGCTTCCTCGCCTTCAACGAAATTCACCCCGACTACTATCAAATCCCCGTGGCCGACCGCAGGGCTCTTCTCAAGGAAGAGGAGGAACTGGCGGCCGAGGCCCTTGAGGCCCGTGCGGGGCTGGACGATGAGGACCCCGACGGATCGGAAACAGAGTTGGATGATTCCGGCGACCACGACGCCGAACCCGTCGACGACGGCGCCCATGAAGAAGGAAGGGGTGATGACGCCGCGCAAGAGGCCGGCGACGGCGATCCGGGCGATCCCGACAAGGCCGCGGAAAGCCTGGAAGAAGTCGGCGGCGAGGACGAGGCGGAAATTCAAGCCGCCGGACGCCGCCGCACCCGGTCCAAGCGCCAGCGCTATAAGATCCAGGAAGTCATCAAGCGGCGACAGATCATCCTCGTCCAGGTGGTCAAGGAGGAGCGCGGCACCAAAGGCGCGGCGCTGACCACATACCTGTCGCTCGCGGGCCGCTATTGCGTGCTGATGCCCAACACCACCAAGGGCGGCGGCATCTCACGCAAGATCACCTCGCCGAAGGACCGCAACCGGCTGAAGGGCTTCATTTCCGATCTTGATATTCCCGATGGCGTCGCCATCATCCTGCGCACCGCGGCCATCGAACGGTCGAAGGCGGAAATCCGGCGTGATTTCGAATATCTCATTCGCACCTGGCACCTGGTCCGCGACACCACCTTGAAGTCCATCGCCCCGACCCTGGTCTACGAGGAGGGCAATCTCATCAAACGGTCGATCCGCGACCTCTATTCCAAGGATATGGACGAGGTTCTGGTGGAGGGCGAGGAAGGCTACAAGACGGCCAAGGACTTCATGCGCATGCTGATACCAAGCCATGCCAAGAGGGTCCAGCCCTACAAGGATGCCCATATCCCTCTCTATCATCGCTATCAAGTGGATTCCCAAATCGACGCCATGCATTCGGCCGATGTGCAACTCAAATCGGGCGGCTATGTCGTGATCAGCCCCACCGAGGCCCTGGTCGCCATCGACGTCAACTCGGGCCGTGCCACCCGCGCGCGCAGTATCGAGGAAACCGCCTACAAGACGAACCTGGAAGCGGCCGAGGAAATCGCCCGCCAACTCAAGCTGCGCGACCTCGCCGGCCTGATCGTCATCGATTTCATCGACATGGTGGAACGCCGCAACCAGCACACCGTCGAACGCCGCCTGAAGGAAGCCATGCGGTCCGACCGCGCGCGCATCCAGATCGGCAGGATCAGCCCCTTCGGCCTGCTCGAACTCTCCCGGCAACGGCTGCGGCCAAGCCTGCTCGAGACCAGCACCAAAACCTGCCCCCACTGCGAGGGCAGCGGCCTCATCCGATCGACCGAATCCGCCGCGCTCCATGTTTTGCGGGCGGTGGAGGAGGAAGGCATTCGTCGGCGCTCCGGTGAAATCCATATTGCCGTCGCCACCAGCGTCGCCCTTTATATCCTGAACGAAAAGCGCGACATGCTGACGGAAATCCAGAACCGCCACGGTTTCCGCGTGCTGGTCACCGGCGACGACAGCCTGGTGCCTCCCAACTACCGGCTCGATCGGGTTGCCGACAAGGCACCC
>Ga0209980_10000303_pt1 | contig 26167 bp, 26 predicted proteins | sample CR02metaG_FD_183611 | JGI IMG/M metagenome (GOLD analysis project Ga0209980, IMG submission 183611) | Deep subsurface microbial communities from Mariana Trench to uncover new lineages of life (NeLLi) - CR02 metaG (SPAdes) (version 2) | ecosystem: Environmental > Aquatic > Marine > Ocean trench...
CACTTTCCGGAGCGCCCGGTGTGGCTGATACGCATTGACGGTCACGCCGGCTGGGCCAACAGCGCGGCGCTGGCAATGACCGACAGGGACCTGGGCGGCGATTGGCAGGTCGAAGGCGGATACGTTCACCGCGATGCCGGTGACCAGGCTACCGGCGTGCTGATTGACCGGGCGATGAGGCTGGTCGCTTCCAAGGTACCTGTCACGAACAAGAATGAAATGCGTGCCGCCATTCACTCTGCTGTGGATGCGCTGATCGCCGAAGGCATCACCAGTATTCACGACGCGGGCATTAATCTGATGAACGCTGAAGTCTATCTGTCGATGGCGGATAACAACGAATTGGATATGCGTATTTACGCGATGATCGGCGGTGCCGGCGCAGTCCTCGACGCAATCGGTCAGCCGATAAGGGAATACGGCGACGACCGACTGGAAATCGCATCAGTAAAGATTTACTCCGACGGAGCGTTGGGCAGCCGGGGTGCCGCCATGCTCGAGCCTTACAGCGACGACGCCGAAAATCGCGGCCTGCCTTTCTGGACCCAACCGGAACTCGACCAGCAAGTCGCCAAAGCCAATGACATGGGCTTTCAGGTTGGCATTCACGCGATCGGTGACAGGGGCAACCGAATGGCACTTAACTCGTTTGCCAAGGCACAGGGCGGGATACCGTCACCACTGAGAAATCGTGTTGAACACGCGCAAATTATTGCAATGGCCGATATCCCCCGCTTCGCTGAGCTGGGCGTCATTGCGTCAATGCAGGCGACGCATGCGACCAGTGATAAGAACATGGCTGAGGATCGCGTTGGGCCCGACCGCATCCTCGGTGGCTATGCCTGGCGCCGACTGCTGAATTCCGGAGCCGTGCTCGCGAACGGCTCTGATTTTCCGGTCGAACTCTCAAATCCGTTTCATGGGCTGTATGCAGCCGTCACCCGACAGGGACGAGACGGCGAGCCCGAAGGTGGATGGTATGCTGAGCAGGCGTTGACAAGATCGGAGGCCCTGCACTCTTTTACATTGGCCGCCGCTTATGCCGCGAATCAGGACGATCGACTGGGCAGCCTGGAGCCGGGCAAGTGGGCAGATTTCATCGTTATTGATCGCGACTATTTCGAGATTCCGACTTCGGAAATTGACGACATCAAAGTACTGCAGACCTGGGTCAGTGGTGAGTTGGTGTTCGATGCGGGGGCAGCAGAATGATCGTTGAGCAGATTTGGACGAACAATGCGTACCGCAATTTTAATTATCTCGTTGCGTGCCCTGAAACGGGCGATGCGCTGGCGATTGATCCGCTGGACTACAGGAAATGTCTTGCCGTTGCTGCGCGACGCGGCTGGAAAATTACGCAAATCCTGAATACGCACGAGCACGGCGATCATACGGGCGGTAACAAGGGTGTCGTCAAAGCGACCGGGGCAAAAGTGATCGCGCATCAAGACGCCCGCAGCAGAATCCCGAATATGGACCAGGGCGTCGGCGCCGGCGACATAATCAAAGTCGGCACAACCGTCGAGTTGGAGTGTCTCGACACACCCGGTCACACCATGAGTCATATCTGCCTGTTATCCCAAACTGATCAGCCCGCACTGTTCAGCGGCGATACGATGTTCAACGCAGGTGCCGGCAACTGCCACAACGGTGGCCATCCCGACGAACTGTTTGACACTTTTGAGACGCAGCTCGACAAACTCGGCGACGATACGTTGATTTATCCAGGGCATGATTACCTGCTCAACAATCTTGCCTTCACTCTGGATCGCGAGCCCGATAATGCTGTTGCCGCCGGGATGCTCGACCAATACAGAAATCAGGATCCCGAAAATGCACTGGTTACAACCCTGGCTCAGGAAAAAGAGATCAATACTTTTTTCCGGCTGCGGAGTTCATCAGTGATCGCAAAACTGGTCGAGGACTTTCCTGCAGTCGGCGACAATCCAGACGCACGCGCTGTATTTCTGAAGTTGCGCGAACTCAGGAACAGCTGGTAGCAAGGCGCTCCGCAACACTTTGTATCTCGGCCCGAACGCTGCCCGGTCGCGATGCCAACCACAAGCAGAGCAACGCCAGGTAAAGCTTGCGCTGCTTCTCCAGGCTGTCGCGCCAGCGCTTTCCGTCGCCATCAAAATAAGCGTCCAGCAATCGAGTCATTTGCTCTGCGCTCAGTTGGTGGTGTTCGACGACCGTCGCCAGGTCGAAGAACGGATCGTTGTCGCAGGCATACTCCCAATCCAGAAACATCAGGTCCGGCGTCGTAATCAAATTCTCTGCAACGAGGTCGTTGTGGCAACAACACAGGTTTCGCGGCAACCGCATGCTGGCGATGACTTCTGTGCACAGATTGATCACTTCGGGATCGAGTCGTTCGATTCGCTCGACGTAACGCCTGGCCGCGACGCTGGCATCGAATGACCGGCCGGTCAGGGGTAAGGCATGCAGCCGTTTTAAAGCGGCCGCAACAAGCTCCAGGTTTCCTTCCTTGTCCAGGCAGGGACGAGCCCAGACCGTGCCTTCGACGAATTCGCTGAAATAGATACAGTCGTCGGCCAGTATGACGCGAGGTGCCAGACCTGCTTTCGCCGCCGTTTTTTGTACCTGGGCTTCAGCTTGGCGCGAATTGAACGGTTCGCTGCGTGCGAATTTATCTATCTTCAATACGCCAGTGAGATTACCGTGGGTCACTCGATAGGTTTTGTTCGTCAGGCCGCCAGCCTGTTCGATCCAGGTCGCATCTTCCCAACCGGGAATGGCGGCGAGCACCTTATCGGGATCACGATCCATGGTTACGCTTCTTGCCGGCGCATCGATCTCGTCCAACTGACGAGGCCGAACGGAATCATGATGACGTAGACAATGAACAGCAGACTCGTCAGATGTAAATCACGCGACCAGTAGATGAATACCGACGCGACGTCAATCACCAACCAGTACCACCAGTTCTCCAGCACTTTGCGCGCCACGAGAAAAGTGCCCCAGATCGCGAACCAGGTCGTCAACGAGTCGACATACGGAAACGCCGCGTCACTGCGACTGCTCAACAGGAACCCACTCACTGCGCTCAACGAGACAACGGCCCCAATCGCGATCAGATGCGCCTTCAGCGGCCAAACCACGACGGGTAGATCGTGGCCCTCGCGACGACCCGTCTTCCATACAGTCCAACCGTAGCCCGCCATCACGAGGTAAAATGCGTTAAGTGCCGACTCCATGTAGAGCTTCGCCGTAACGAACAGCCAGATGTAGATTGCGGTACTGATCGCCGCGAAGATCCAGCAGACAATGTTCTGGCGAATGGCGAATCCGAGATAAGCAATCGCCGCCAACACGGCGACGACCTCAGGCACTGATTGCGCCTGCGCCTGATCTTTGATTAACGCGAGCAGGCTCAATTGACGGGGTTATTCAAGATCTTGATCGCGAAAACGCACTTGGATACATTGTCGAAGGTCGTTCGTATTTCTTCGCTGAGTACGGGCATAACGACGTCAAACTCCCCTCGAAGTTGAGTGCTCATTCGATTGCGCTCAACTTCGACGCCATCGTGCTGCCCCAGCCGCTCAATGATGTTCTTGATGGGTGGAATAAAATCCTCATCCAACGGATAGAGACTGATATCAACTGCTATCTGCATAAGCTAAAACCTCCTCTCAATCGTGATCCCGATCTGACGTGGGTCTCCCAATCGCGTGTACAGCGTATTTGGAAAATCAGGTGGCTCATTACCAAAGTAGAACCCGCGCACAGCGTAGTTCCTGTCGAACAGATTTCTCACCCAGAGAGACACAATCCAGGCCTCATCTTCATAGCCGATGCGGGCATTGACGAGTTCAAACGGTTCCGACTTCTGGTCGTGACTGACGTCAAAATAAAACGTGTCTTTTGCTGTCGCATCGACGCGGGCGAAGGCACCGTTTGCGGCTCGGTAGACGATGCCACCGGCAAAGGTGTATGCAGGCGCGTGCGCTTGATCGCGGCCGTCAGGTCCGCTTATCAAAGCCGGGAACTCACCGAGCGTTGCATGCAGCAAACCAATGCTCGTGTACAGTTCCCAGTGGTCACGTGGATACCAGCGAATATCGGTCTCAAGACCGAAAGTCTCACCTTTGTCGACGTTGATGGTGGCAAAGCCGAACGACGTCGGATCGCCCTGAAATATTTGAAATGATGTGCGTACCTGCTGGTCAACACGGCGGCTGCTGAATAGTGACGCATTGAATCGCAGGGTGTTGTCGAGCAGCGTAGCTTTGACGCCGACCTCGACCGTCCATAATTCTTCGGCCGCGAAAGCCCGCAGGTCGGGAGGAACGTCGCCAAGATTGAATCCGCCGGCCTTGTAGCCCTTGGACAGACTGGCGAATACCGTTATCGATTCGCGAAGGTCGTGGCTAATGCTCAGTTCCCCTCCCCACAGGGATTCGGAAGGATTGGCAACCAGGCCGGCAGTGTCGATGTAGTCCACAGCTCGACGTTCGAATCGAAGACCTGCATTCAGCCGAGTCGTGTCATTAAAATCGTGATCGAACTGACCAAACAACGCAATATTCGTTGCCTCATAGTCACTGGCGAAAGAATCGTCGAGACTGTCCGCATAATCATTAATGGGATCGTAGTAATCACCGAGATTAACGGTCTGCAGATTATCTTTGAGGTTGAGAGCATAGATACCGACCAGCCAGCGATCTGAGGAAATACGGATCTCCTGACTCAAGGTCTTGCGCTTCCGATCGCTTACAGAAGTAAAGTCGTAGGTGACGGGTGCCCAACTGTCGTCATTGCCCCAGTCGGCATCGAAACTGAAATCGATATCTGAATCTGCCATCGCCGTGACCGATGCCAGCTCAAGACTACCGGGTCCCGTCCAGTCCATTCGCAGTGAAGCACCAATGCTTTCCTGGGCATCTTTGCCGGGCTTGTCGGATAACATTGTGTAACTATTATCAAGCGCGAACGCATCGTAGCCGTTGTTAATATCGCTATATAGCACTGCCAGTTTCGCCGTGAAACTATCAGACGGTACGAAATTCAGGCGCAACTTTACGGCTGTTTCGTCACGGCCGTTGGTATCGTCGCGATTCAGGTACGAGTTAGTGCGGTGGCCGTCGCTCTGGTGGGTTTGTGCGCTAAATCGAAACAGCAGCGATTTTGCGTCGTTCAAGGCGCCACCGAATGCCACACCGATCGACGACGCGCTGTCACCCGCGGCCGTAACCTGAACGCGACCACCGCGTTCACTTGATGGCGTCGTCGATTGCAGATATATCAACCCGCCCAGCGCACTGGCCCCATAGCGGCTGCCCTGCGATCCACGCAACACTTCAACCGATTGAATATCAAACAAAGTTGCAACCGTCCCGATGCCACTGAAATCAATATCATCAATCAGAAATCCGATCGACGGATTCGGTGCGCCCTGATACTGCTCCAGCTCTCCGACACCGCGGATTTGAAAATAGCGCGCGCGATTCCCATCACCGGACCAGTTCAGGTTCGGCACAACATTGACGAGTTCCTCGAAATGCTGCACGGCCATCTCCTCGATGAAACTAGCGTCCATTGCGCTGATGCTCGAGGGCATTTCGGCGACGGTGCGCTCGCGGAAATCAGCGGTGACAACGATTTCGTCGATGACATTGTCCGCGAAGACGGACAGCGGGGAGAATAGCAATGCGGCTGACAGCCACGACCTTGCGAATATGTTCATGATTCCCTTCCTACGCCGGCATTAACCGGATCAGGTACTAAGGGTTCCCGTACTGCCAGGGCGTCTGGCGAAAGTGCGGATCTCAGGCCGAAAGGCCACCCCTGTGAGGCGGGCATGATAGCACTAGTTACAGCCGTGCAATGAGACTGGATGTATCCCAGCGTTTGCCGCCGAGATCCTGCACCTCGGCATAGAACTGGTCGACGAGGCGCGTTAGCTCAAGCGTTGCGCTATTTTTATCGGCCTCATCGAGCGCGATAGCCAGGTCTTTACGCATCCAGTCAACGGCAAAGCCGAAGTCGAATTCATCGTTGACCATCGTCTGCCATCGATTCTCCATTTGCCACGACTGTGCGGCACCCCTGGAGATCGACTCAATAACGACGGCCGGGTCCAATCCAGCTTGCTTGGCAAAGTGCAGTCCTTCCGCCAAACCCTGCACGATGCCAGCGATACAAATCTGGTTAACCATCTTCGCTAGTTGCCCGGCGCCGACGGGACCGATATGCGTGACCGCCTTCGCATAGCAGTCAATAACGGGCTCCGCTCGTTCGAAATCATCCGCGGCACCACCGACCATGACGGATAACTGGCCGGATTCGGCGCCCGCCTGGCCACCCGACACAGGCGCATCAAGAAAACCGACCGATTGCGAGTCAGCTATGTCGGCAATCTCACGGGCAATGGTGGCTGATGCGGTTGTGTGGTCGACAATCATTGCACCGCTGGCGATCGACGCCATGACACCGCAGTCACCGAGCAAGACGTCGCGAACGTCATCGTCGTTGCCGACACAGGAAAACACGATCTCTGCATTTTTAGCCGCACTCGCCGGGGTTTCTGCAGACTGGCCACCAAATTCTGCGCACCAGGATTCCGCCTTTGCCGCAGTACGGTTATAGACGGTCACCTCGTGGCCAGTGCTGGCCAGGTAGCCGGCCATGGGATACCCCATGACACCGAGCCCGATGAATGCCGCGCGCATTTATGCCGCCTTGTTTTTCTTGCGCGGGTCGAGACCGAGAGATCGCGCGATGATTTCCCGCATGATTTCCGAGGTGCCGGCATAGATTCGGGAAATGCGGGCATTAGCGTACATGCGGCTGACCGGGTACTCATCCATGTAACCGTTGCCACCGTGCAACTGCACACAGTCGTCCGTCACCCGGGCCTCGAGTTCACTGCAGAATAGTTTTGCCTTGGCCGCATCTTCAGCCGAGAGATTGCCCTCGTTGTGCTCGAGTACGCAGCGGTCCACAAAAGACTGCGCTACATCCATCTGTGTACGCATGTCCGCCAGCTTGAAGCGCGTATTTTGAAAATCTGCGATCACCCGGCCAAACGCCTTGCGTTCCTGGGTGTATTCCATCGTCGCCTCGAATGCAGCTTCGGAATTGGCGAGATACTGGCAGGCACCCAATAACCGTTCTTCTGCAAGAAAGTGCATAAGATGGTAGAAACCGCGATTCCACTCGCCCAGCAGGTTGTCCTTCGGCAGTTTGACGTTATTAAAAAACAACTCAGCCGTATCCTGACTCTTCATACCCATTTTCTTGAGATTCTTGCCGCGTTCGAAGCCTTCCATACCGCGTTCCACAACGAACAAGCTGAGGCCGTGGCGACTCGTATCGGTGCGCGCAACGACGACGACGAGGTCGGCCAGAATACCGTTCGAGATAAATGTCTTCGAACCATTCAGCAGGTAATGATCACCCTTGTCCTCAACCTTGGTGCGTATACCTGCGACATCACTGCCCCCGCCAGGTTCGGTGATGGCGACAGCCAGCACGTGCTCACCCGACACACATTTTGGCAGCCAGCGCTGTTTCTGTTCATCAGTTCCCAGTTCGCCAATGTACGGGCCAACCAGTCGACTGTGTAGCGTCATGAAAAATCCAGGATCACCGTGCTTGGCAATTTCCTCAATCAATATTTGCTCAAATCGAAAATCATGGACACCTGCCCCACCGTACATTTCATCGGCCCACATGAGCAGCATGCCCTGTTCGCCGGCCTTCAGAAACGCTTCACGATCAACAATGCCCTGCTCGTGCCAGCGGTCGCTGTGCGGCTTCACTTCATTTTGGTAGAAGGCCCGCGCTGCGTCGCGGAACATATCGTGTTCGTTATCAAATATGTTTCGGTCCATCAAGATTCTCGGTTATCGGTCTATTTTCCAGTGAAATTGGCTTCGCGTTTTTCGAAGAATGCGGCGACGCCCTCTTTGGCATCGTCGGATGCCCGTAATTTTTCCTGTTCTTCTGCTTCCATCGTGAAGCAGCTGAACCAGTCGTTGTCCATCGCGTACCGCATCACTTTCTTGGTTGCAGCGAGTGACAGGGGTGCTCGCTTGCTAAGTTCTTTCGCCCACGCAATCGTTGCGTCACGCAACTCATCTTTCGCCACCACCTTGTTCGCGATGCCAAGTTCCAGACAGCGTTCGGCGCTAACTCGCTCGGATTCAATGCTGAGCTGATAGGCCCGGTGATAGCCGAGCTGTCTGACGAGCAACCAGTTGGCACCACCGTCAGGGACTAATGAAATCGTTGTAAACGGCGACAACAAAAACGAGTCGTCCGCCATTACCAGGAGGTCACAGTGCATGGCGAATGACAAGCCGATGCCGGCCGCGAATCCCGGCACCGCAGCAATGACGGGCTTCGGGATTTGCGCAATAGCCGTCAATACCGGTGCGTACTCAAACAGCAATTTTCCTTGCGTTGTTCGATCACCGACGAAGCCCTGCTTCAGGTCGGCGCCAGCGCTGAATGCCCGGCCTTCACCTGTCAGCACTATTATTCGAACCGAATCGTCGCGTTGCGCTTTTTCAATGGCCAGCAACAAGTCCGCACACAGCTCCGTCGTAAAACCGTTGAGTGAGTCGGGCCGGTTCATCGAAATAATGGCGACCGCGTCGTGCTGATCGTAAATTACTGTGTCCATCATGAGCTTGCTCCTACGCGGCAGTTGCTGCGAGTGACGACCGCAGCTGCCTTTTCATTTCGGCATTTGTCGTCGAAAAATTGAAGGTCTTTGGATTGGTTAGCCACAGGTAAGACATCCCGGAGATGTATGAAACGTAATGGCTTGCAACCGCGTCAGCTTCGACGTCCGCGCGAATCTCACCACCAGCCTGTCCCAGCCGTACCCATTCGGCGACATCCGAACATTGTCGTTTGTGTATGCCGATCGATGTGTCCGGGAACTCGGACCCCGGGCTGGCTGATCCACAGTGCAATATTTGCAGCACGCGGCCCTCGCGTGGTGAGTCTTCGACAAATTTTCGTATCGCGTCGAGTGCGGCACACATAGCCTCAATGCCGACCTTGTCGCCCACACCTCGAGTCAAATACTCGAGCCAGTTTCTCGAGATGGACTTACATATTTCGTCGTACAAGCCGGCTTTGGAGCCGAACCGGTAGGTGGCCAGACCGCGGCTATAGCCGGCCGCCTCGCCGATCATCGCCAGCGTCGTTTTCTCGGTACCGTATTTTAGAATCAGGTCCAGAGCGGCATCCAGCATGGCGTTATCGGAGAGCGCCGTGCGCTCCGCCTGTGTCAGTGATGTATTGGCTTTATGCAACGGGCATATTTACTTGCTATCAACAAGCAAGTCATTATACGCCGCCCGGCAGGCGTTACAAGTCCGCGCTACATGTTGCGTCGATACTCGCCACCAACGTCATACAGCGCCGCCGATATCTGGCTCAGCGAGCTGGATTTGACCGTCTCCATGAGCTCGGCGAAAACGTTGCTGCGCTCACGTGCCTTGACTTGCAGACGCAATAGAGCTGCGTCACTGTCGTCGCTGTGGGCCGCCTGAAAGCCGCGCAAGTGACGTAACTGGTCTTGCTTTTCAGAATCCGTGGAGCGGATGAGCTCCAGTTTATGCACTTCATCTTCCTGCCCTGCTTTCGGCAGAAACGTATTCACGCCAATGAGCGGCAGCGTTCCGTCATGCTTCTGACTTTCATAGTAAAGGCTCTCTTCCTGAATTTTGCCGCGCTGATACATCGTGTCCATCGCACCGAGGACGCCGCCGCGTTCCGAAATACGTTCAAATTCCTGGTAGACGGCTTCTTCGACGAGATCCGTCAGTTCGCTGACAACGAACGAACCCTGCCATGGGTTTTCGCAAAAATTCAGACCGAGTTCTTGAGAAATAATTAACTGGATTGCGACGGCGCGGCGAACAGACTGTTCCGTCGGCGTAGTGACCGCCTCGTCGAATGCGTTGGTGTGAAGGCTGTTGCAATTGTCGAACAAGGCATACATCGCCTGCAGCGTCGTACGAATGTCATTGAAATTGATTTCTTGCGCATGCAGGCTGCGACCCGATGTTTGAATGTGGTACTTCAGCATCTGCGAACGCGCGCTCGCACCGTAACGCTCACGCATAGCACGTGCCCAGATACGGCGCGCCACGCGACCGATCACCGTGTACTCGGGATCCATGCCATTGGAGAAGAAAAAACTTAAATTAGGCGCGAAATCATTTATGTCCATGCCGCGAGCCAGGTAGTACTCGACGATCGTGAATCCATTGGACAGCGTGAACGCCAGCTGGCTGATCGGATTCGCTCCCGCCTCAGCAATGTGATAACCGCTTATCGATATCGAATAGTAATTGCGTACCTTATTGTCAATAAAGTACTGCTGCACATCGCCCATCATCTTCATCGCAAATTCGGTCGAGAAAATACAGGTGTTCTGCGCCTGGTCCTCTTTCAGAATGTCGGCCTGCACCGTGCCGCGAACCGTAGCGAGCGTGTCTTTTCGTATGCGAGCGTAGGTATTGGCGTCGACCACCCGATCGCCCGATATACCCAGTAAACCCAGTCCAAGACCGTCATTGCCATCGGGAAGATCACCTTCATAGCACGGTCGCTCGCGATTCTTGAACCAGGCGTCAATCGTCTTCTGCGCATCTTCCCACTTGCCACTCTCACGCAAGTATTTTTCAATCTGCTGGTCAATGGCCGTGTTCATAAAAAAAGCAAGAATCATAGGTGCGGGACCATTGATCGTCATGGATACTGACGTCGTTGGTGCACACAGATCAAAGCCCGAGTACAGTTTCTTCATGTCGTCGACGGTGGCGATTGACACTCCGGAGTTGCCGACCTTGCCATAAATGTCCGGGCGCTCATGCGGATCCTCACCGTACAAAGTGACCGAGTCGAATGCCGTCGACAAACGTGCCGTGGTCTGACCCTGTGACAGGTAATGGAAACGTCGATTGGTGCGTTCCGGAGTACCCTCACCAGCGAACATCCGCGTCGGATCTTCGCCAAGACGTCGATACGGATAGACGCCACCCGTATAGGGGTAGGCACCCGGAAGGTTTTCCTTGGACAAAAATGTTAGTAACTCACCCCAGTCCGTGAACTCTGGCGCCGCGATTTTCGGAATGTGTTGGTGACTCAAGCTCCTGAGATAATTGCTGCCGGTTATCTTGCGGCCTCGCACCGTATAGCTGTACTGGTCTGACTTTACGCCAGCCTTGCGCGCCGGCCACTCCTGCAACAAGCGAATCGACTCGGCAGACAAGTCCGAGATGGCTTCCTGGTAGCGCTGCCGCAGCACGATGAGGCTGCGATCCTTGCCTTCGAGCACATCGTCGCTCTTGTACAGCTCAAGTTCGTGCGGAAGATTCGAGTCCTCCAGAAGCTTCAGAGACTCGTAAATATGCTGCGCGCGACTCGCGACGGCGGCCTGAGAATCGACCCGGTTGTTAGCCACGCGGCCCTGTTCCGCTATTTCGGCAAGGTAGCGGATGCGAGCGCCGGGAATTGCCGCTGTCGATCGCGGTTCTTTGTTGCTGGTGTCGATATCAGGAGTCCAGTCACTTTCATCCAGCCCGGCTTTTTCGACAACACGGCGGCAAAGCTGCTTGAACATCCAGCTGACGCCCGGATCATTGAACTGGCTGGCAATGGTCGGAAATACCGGAATCTCGTCGTCCGCTACGGCGAAAGCGACGTGGTTGCGTTTCCACTGTTTTCGAATATCACGCAGTGCGTCTTCCGCGCCACGCTTGTCGTATTTGTTCAGTACGATCAGATCGGCGAAATCGAGCATATCGATTTTTTCCAGCTGGCTGGCCGCGCCGTACTCGCTGGTCATGACGTAGACGGAAAAATCCACCATGTCGACAATTTCACTGTCACTCTGGCCGATACCCGCCGTCTCTACGATGACCAGGTCAAATCCCAGTGATTTAAGAAACAGGATGTGGTCGCTCAGCATTTCACTGGTGGCAAGATGCTGGCGGCGTGTTGCGATCGAGCGCATGTACACGCGCTCGGAACGCAACGAATTCATGCGGATACGATCACCGAGCAGCGCGCCTCCCGTGCGGCGTCGTGTCGGGTCGACGGCCACAACAGCAATACGCAGATCTTTGAAACAGGCCAGGAACCGATTCAGGAGTTCGTCGGTAACGCTGCTCTTGCCCGCACCACCGGTGCCAGTAATTCCGATAACGGGAACCTGCCCTGCCTGTACTTGCCATTGCTTACGTAATGTCGACAGCTCGACATCGCTGTACACACCCTCTTCTAAAGCAGATATGGTCGCCGCGATGTTTGTGATATCCGCGCGGTCAACGGTGGTTGGTGCTCCTATCGTTCGCCTTCCCGTGACCGTGCGTTTGACGAGATCCTCAATCATCGCCTCCAGTCCCAGCTCCATGCCGTCATGTGGATGATAAATGCGCTCGACCCCGTATTCCATCAGGGACTTGATCTCATCAGGAGTAATCGTGCCGCCACCGCCACCGAATACCTTTATGTGGCCGGCTCCCGACTCGCTCAGCCGATCGATCATGTAGCGAAAGAATTCATTGTGGCCGCCCTGATACGAACTAACCGCAATCCCATCGGCATCCTCTTGAATCGCAGCACGCACAATGTCATCGACACTGCGATTGTGCCCGAGATGGATTACCTCGGCGCCACGCGCCTGAATCAGGCGCCGCATGATGTTGATCGCGGCGTCGTGGCCGTCAAATAATGAGGCTGCTGTTACAAAGCGCAGCGGCGCTTCGCGAGTCTTGCCGGAGACGCCTGGCAGATCGCTGGCTACGGTACTCATTAGCCGAAATTCCTTAAAAATCAGTGACTTTTGGAGTTGCAATTATTTTAATCTAGATTAAAATAATGCAGATCGACTCAGAACTCAAGTGCCCGCGTCTCAGTGGGCCGCCCGGGAATACGAATTACCATGGCGACAGACGCCGAAGAAACGCGATTTCAGCTGCAAAAAGGTCGCATGCTCAAAGCCGCCGCGCAGTGCTTCAACCAGAAGGGATTCAGCGGCACTTCATTGCGTGACGTAGCCAGTGTGCTGGGCCTTACGGATGCCGCGCTCTATTACTACGTTCGCAATAAGGAAGAACTTGTTTACCTTTGTTATGTGCGTGCGGCTGATCTTGGTCGTGAGGCCCTGGAGCAGGCACAGGCTGACGGCAACAACGGGATGGACGTCATGCTGCGGTATTTGCGCTACCACATCGAGATGATGGTAGGTGACCGCGGCCCAATTGCCATCATGAGCGAGATTCCATCACTCGATTCCGAGCATCGCGATGAAATTCTCGAGTTGTCCAGAACCCACAGCAAGAACTTTGAAGCAGTACTGCAAGCTGGTATCACAGATGGCAGCATTACGTCCTGCAATATTCGCATGACCGGCAACGCCATAATGGGATCGATCAACTGGATTCCGAAGTGGTACCACGGCGACCCGGATATGGGAATGAAACTCGTCGATGAATTTCCGGAAATACTGGCGCGTGGACTGCACGGCGAACGATTACTCGCCGAAGCTTAGTCGCGCCTCAACTCGGCGCTCGAGTTCATGCACATTGACATGGTCCGGGTCGATTTCCAGGTCCTGAAAATCGCCAACCTCCTTCAGCAACCGCAGCCGATCTTCGAGCTTATCTCGTATACCGCTGTAGTAGTCGAATCCGGTCCGCACTCTGCCGAATCGAGTTTCGACAATCAATATCGGGCTGCTTCGACTGTTGACGTGCGTACCCGTCTTAATTTGAAGTTCGCTCACGTCACGCTTGATAAACGACAGTAGAATAACCAGGTCACAATATTCGCGGCGTAGCTTGCTGTATAGCGCATCGGAACGGAAAATTTGCTCGTCTGTCAAATTCCGCGTGAGTTGATCGCGAACTGCAATAAATTCTCTGGTGCCTCGCTCTGCCGCCAACCGGTACCAGGCCGATGCTGCTACGTAATCTTCGTCAATACCCTTTCCGGACAGATACATGTAACCGACCATATACTGTGCATACTTATCGCCGAGTGGCGCCAGCTCATTGCGGTAAAGGAAAAATGCCCGCTTATAATTACCAGCATCAAATAATTCGTCGACCCTGCGCTGCGTCGCCATGGTCCTGCTCTCGGGCACATCGACCGATAAACCCGAAGACTTTTGCGCAATCGCAAAGCCCGACGCCAATAACAGCACCGCGCACCCGACTCCGTAAAAGATTCTGTGAAGTGTGGACAAGTTAGTGACCGATATTTCCTACCTGTGACTGTGTGTTGGAGTACCGGACCCGGTCAAAGTTCCGGCTCAGTAGCCATTCTGTCGCTGTGTTCAGTCCTTGAATTCAGGTCGTCTTTTGCTCAGGTTGGCGTTCACAGCCTCAACCTGGTTCTCAGCACCAATGATGCCAAATTGTAGATGTGCTTCGAAAGCCAGCGAGTCCTTTTCGGACATCTGCCACGCCCGATTGACCAGTGATTTAATGCCACGAATTGCGTCCGGCGATTTTTCTGCGCAATTGATCGCAAATTCGCGACTGGCGCCTATCGGATCGTCTTCTACAGCCGTGATCAACCCCAGTGCCAGGGCCTCATTGCTGCCGAGTATGCGGGCCGACCAGGACAGTTCCTTGACGCGATCCGGCGCCACGAGGTGGCGCAAAGTGGTGCTAATTCCCATGTCCGGGATAATTCCCCATTTGGCCTCCATAATAGAAAATTTCGCGTCCACTGCAGCGTAACGTATGTCGGCACCCAGCGCGATCTGCATTCCGGCACCGAAAGCAACACCTTCAATCGCACAGATGACGGGAATCGGTAATTCGCGCCACGCATACGCGGCGCGCTGAAAAACATTAGCGGCCGATGGTTCGACGCATGTCTTCAGCGCTTCGCCAAAATCAAGTTCGGAATCCGCCAGTACACTCAGATCGATCCCGGCACAGAAATTTCCACCGGCACCACGAAGAACAACAGCGCGTATCGAGCGATCGCTGGCGACGCGATCCGCTGCTTCGCCAAGTGCCTCGAACATTCGCACATCCAGAGCATTGAGCTTGTCCGGTCGATTCAGTTTTACATCGGCAACGTGGGCATCGATGGCTATCTCTATTCGGTCATTCAATGCGAGACCCCTGATTCAGACGGCCAACGTGCACTTGCCATTTCGCAACACGATCGTGTCACGATCTTTTACGGTACACCGGAAAGATACGATATTGCCATCCTGCCACATGTCCGTGGTGATCGTGTCACCCGGAAAAACAGGCGCCGAAAATCGAGCCTCGAAGTTTTCGATCAACGTGTAGTCGTAGTCACAAATCGTCTTGAGTATGGCGCGACAGGCGATACCGTAGCTGCACATACCGTGCAAAATCGGTACATCAAAACCAACTTTGGCCGCCTCAGCCGGATCCGCGTGCAATGGGTTACGATCACCTGTGAGCCGGAACAGCAGCGCCTGATCCTCACGCGTTTCGATATCGCAGCTCAAGTCGGGGTCGCGATGGGGTGCCCGATGAGGTTTCGGCCCTTTGCCTACCGGACCACCAAAGCCGCCGTCTCCGCGAGCAATGACGGTGCACCCCAACGTAAATAACACGGTGTCATCGCTCGCCAGCCGTCCCTCTGCCTCAAACAGGATCAATGCCCCATTGCGCGGACCCCAGTCAAAAGCGCCAGACACTCGCTTGTTAATCAGAAGATCCGCCTTGAGTGGCAATGGCCGGTACAGCTGCATACGCTGCTCCGAATGCAATATCTGACTGTAGTCCCAACCCAGCCCTGGAGGAAACATGTCAGGTACCAGTACGGTCGCCAGTGTCGGCACCGTCTTGAATGCCGGTCCTTGCTCGAAGACGTAAGGCAATTCCTTGCGATCGAGGGGATTGCGACCCATCCCAACGCTCAGAGCGTAGAGGATCGCTTCGGAATCGGAGTAACTGAGTGGCAGGTCGATGACCTCTGTCGCCATTAGCTCATCGTAGTCAAGCGGCATGATTCGTCCATTTATCGAATGTTCTGATTGTACATGGACTTACATTCGAAATATGCCGTATGGCGCCTCAGCCTTTATCGATCGATTCATGGCCGCTGACAAACCGTGAGCCAATACGCGCCGCGTGTCAGCGGGATCAATAACGCCGTCGTCCCAGAGGCGGGCACTCGCGTAAAACGGATGTCCCTGAATTTCGTACTGCTGACGAATCCTGTTTTCGTAGTCCGCTTTTTCATTCTCGGGCCAATCCTCGCCACGCGCTTCGAGACCGTCGGCTTTTATTGTAGAGAGCACCAGTGATGCCTGCTCACCACCCATTACTGATATACGTGCATTCGGCCACATCCACATCAAATTCGGGCTGTACGCGCGACCACACATGGCGTAATTGCCGGCGCCGAAGGATCCACCAATGATAACCGTGAATTTCGGGACGTTTGCGGTTGCCACGGCGTTGACCATTTTCGCGCCGTCTTTGGCAATTCCGGCGTGCTCTACGCGCTTACCGACCATAAATCCTGTGATGTTTTGCAGGAACACCAATGGGATACGTCGCCTGTTGCAGAGTTGTACAAAATGCGCACCTTTCTGCGCGGACTCAGAAAACAGAATGCCGTTGTTGGCTACGATACCCACCGGGTAACCGTCAATGTGTGCGAAACCACAAACCAGCGTCGCCCCATAAAGTTTCTTGAACTCCTGGAATTCCGACGCGTCGACGATGCGTGCAATCACTTCGCGTACGTCGTATTGAAACCGGTACTCGCGAGATACGATGCCGTATATCTCATCCGCCGGGTACGCCGGATCCTGGGACTCGCGCCTGCCAGCAAAAGGTTCGCGCGTTACGTTCAGGTTGTCGATGATATCTCGAGCAATCGACAGCGCATGCGCATCGTCATCCGCGAGATGGTCGGCCACGCCCGAGATTCGGGCATGCACGCTGCCACCACCGAGGGTCTCGGCGTCAACATCCTCACCGGTCGCCGCCTTTACCAATGGTGGGCCTGCCAGAAAAATAGTGCCCTGATTTCGAACGATAATCGATTCGTCGCACATCGCCGGGACGTACGCTCCGCCCGCTGTGCAGGAACCCATCACCACGGCAATTTGCGGAATTCCGGCCGCCGACAACTGCGCCTGGTTATAGAAAATCCGGCCAAAATGGTCGCGATCCGGAAACACTTCGTCCTGACGGGGCAAGAATGCACCGCCCGAGTCAACCAGATAGATGCACGGTAACCGGTTCTCAGCAGCGATTTCCTGAGCACGCAGATGTTTCTTAACGGTTAACGGATAATAGGTGCCGCCCTTTACGGTCGCGTCATTAGCGACGATCATGCACTCGATTCCGTGAATCCGGCCAATACCCGTAACGATGCCCGCACTCGGAATGTCATCGGTGTACACACGCCAGGCTGCCAGCCGGCCAATCTCGAGAAAGTCGGTGTTGGGATCCAATAGCGACCTGATCCGATCCCGAACCATCAACTTGCCGCGCGACAAATGCTTTTCGCGGGAGCGTTCAGGGCCGCCCTGCATTACGTAGTCATCAACTTCCTTGAGTTCTGTGACCAACCCCCGGTGCGCTGCTGTGTTTTTCTCGAAATCCTCTGACAAGCGATCGATTTTCGTCTTGATTATTGGCACGTGTATCCTATTGGGTCGCGTTAAATAACTCGCGGCCGATCAGCATTCGCCTGATTTCGCTGGTCCCGGCACCTATTTCGTAAAGCTTCGCATCGCGCCAGAGTCTGCCTGCCGGAAACTCGTTGATGTAGCCGTTAGCGCCGAGTGTCTGAATGGCCTGACCGGCCATCCAGGTCGCTTTTTCGGCTGCAACTAGAATACATCCTGCAGCGTCGAAGCGGGTAGCCTGTGAGCGGTCGCAGGCTTTCGCTACGGCATAGACATACGCGCGACAGGAGTTGAGGGCCGTATACATGTCTGCGATTTTGCCCTGCATGAGCTGGAATTCACCAATCGCTTTCCCGAATTGCTTGCGGTCGTGTACGTAGGGCATGATGAGATCCATACACGCCGCCATGATTCCCAATGAGCCGCCTGACAGAACCACGCGCTCATAATCCAGCCCGCTCATCAGGATGGCGGCGCCCTTGCCCTCCTCGGCCAGCAGATTACTCGCCGGAATCCGACAGTCTTCAAATAGTACCTCGCTCGTATCGGAGCCGCGCATGCCGAGTTTGTCCAGCTTTTGCAGAGTGGACAGCCCGGGCGAATTGCGCTCTACAAGGAATGCGCTGATACCACCCGACCCTGCGTCCGGGTCGGTCTTTGCGTAGACAATCATCAGGTCCGCGCAGGGTGCATTGGTGATCCACATCTTGGAGCCGTTCAGCACAAACTCAGCGCCATCTCGCACGGCCGTAGTGCGCATTCCCATTACGTCGGATCCGGCGCCCGTCTCGCTCATGGCCAGTGCGCCGAGAAACTCGCCAGAGACCAGGCTCGGCAGGTACTTCTGCTTTTGCTCCTCATTGCCCCAACGGTGTAGTTGATTGACACAGAGGTTTGAGTGCGCACCGTACGACAGGCCGACGGATGCCGATGCCCGGCTGATCTCTTCCATCGCGATCACATGCGCGAGATAGCCCAGATCGGAACCACCGTATTTTTCCTCGATCGTAATGCCCAACAAACCGAGATCACCTAGTTCTGGCCACAGGTCGGCCGGAAATTCGTTACTTGCATCGATCGTCGCTGCACGCGGTGCAATGCGATCGGTAGCGAAGTCGCGAACAGTATCTCTCAGCAGGTCAAGCTCTTCGCCATGACCAAAATCGAATTCGAACATCTGTGCAAAACTCCCATTGCGATGATAATTAATTGTCCCGACTTATGCCCAGATTTTGAATACCGTCCGCGTGGTATTCGTCGGCTCAGGAATCAGTCAGAGCATCAATAAAACTGGAGAATAACTCGTACTGGGACGTGATCCCCAGCTTGGCAAATAAATTGCGTTTGTGAACCATTACTGTCCCCGGGGCGATACCGAGTTCGCGGGCTGTCGATTTGGATGAATGACCGCGCAACAGTAGTTGCGTTATCTGCCGTTCGCGATGCGTCAGCTCGCCTTTACCGAAGTTTTCAAAGCAACGGGTTAGTCGCTGGTGCATGTCACGGTGATTGTCATCACCTGCGGCGACGCTTTCCCTGCTGTCCCATACCCTTTGCATCGCAGACCGTACGATCGGCTCAATTAGCCGCAGGCGACTCAATTCGGCACGCGTGAAGCGTTTTTCCGTACGACCACAGACGACGACGAGAGCACTGGTCGACGACACACCGAGCAGGAAATCCATTTCGTCCACCAGATGAGTACGTTCAATGTACTGACGATAGTACTCACTGGAATGAAACCGATCGGGCTGTGAATCGCGGAACCGACACATCGCTGGTTTTTCCGTGCGCAACGCTAATTGATACAACGGGTCCAGAAGATATGGGCCGGCCAGATACCGATCAAGGTAATGTCGCACCCTCTGCGGAGCAAGTGAATGGTGCAGTACTTCGGGCGACGCATCTTTATGAAATGCCAACAGGCTAGTGCCATTGTTCGAGACGGTCGAACAGATGAACGAAATCAAACCCTCGGCAACGGACTGGCCATCGTCTGCGCCGACCAGGTCGGCGACTTCCGTGTGCCAGGCGGGACTGTTAAATACCGAATGCAAACGCCGTTGCCTTGTCAGGGTTGATACAACGCCGCCGCTGCGCTCGCTTCAACGTCAGCCACCACGATGTAAATCAGCCAACCACCGGGCAAGTCCGTATTGCTGCCGCGGGCATGACAGATGCCGGAAATCGCTTCGCCATCGCCGGGTGACATCATCGTGTAGTCCGAGTAATCACCCATGCTGGTATCCTCGACTTTCCAACCTACGACTTTTTCGTAGAAATTGCGAAGACCTGTAGCATCGTCAACCGTAATGTCGATCCAACCGATTTTTCCTATGCCATCGGACATCCCCGCTACCCCCAGTGGTCCAATTAGAATGAGGTGAGGAAAGACGCCGCATTGCCACCGATTGGCCCGTCACCCGTTTGTGCGGTGCGCAGGTACTCCCTGCCCTGCGGGTAATGCTCCGTTTGCGGATTGTAGATTCTCGATACCCGGTTCCGGTGATAAAGCTTGAGCTGTGCCATGAAGGGAATGACGAAAGCAGGGTCGTTGCCGCTAAGCTCAGCATGCAGGGCCGGCAGTCGATAAAATGGCAGATTCATGTTGGCATGATGTGCATTGTGATAACCGAAGTTAAGCGTCAGCCAGTTCAACTTCGGAAATCGCAGCGACAGTGTATTGCTGAACGTGTGCTCCTGCTCCCAGTCGCTGTCACCTTTGTGCGGTGCCGTTGAGGTTTCAAACAGTGTCGTGCTGTACGGGTAGTCGTGCTGCACGCTGTCCATGAAACGCAATACATGCACCATGATGAGATAGGCCAGCATGTAAAGCAGCGCAACTTTCGGCGCCAGAATGAAAACGGCGGCGAACAAACTGCCGCGAATCAAGATAACGGTCACATTCCTCAGTCGCTGATTACGGCGCTGTGGAATAACGAATGATGTAAACACCATTACAAAGTGCATGATCAGATCATGGGCCGGTACATATGCCCACTCCAGGACACGGGTGATATTGGTCAAAACAGGATGGCGCTCGAAGAAATCGTCGTATGCGAACCAGACGACATCGTCATTGTCTACATGATGTCGAAAATGCTTATAGCGCATATCTTCGTACGTTCCGTAGGCAGCGCCGCACAGCCAGCTCATGACACGGCCTAGCTTGGCATTGTTACGACTGCGTTGAAAAATCAGGTTATGACCGCACTCGTGAATCAAGTAGGCCGCAATCGTCATCGCATGCGCGAGCAACAGAGTTGCCGCTACGTTGACCAGCCAGAAAGAGTCAAAAAGTCCGACGATGCCCAACGCATAGCCACCGACTGCGTAGCCTATGGCTGCGCTGTAGTAGCGCCAACCTGCTGGATCTTTGAGAAGACCCGGGTTTGTGCTCATCGTAATTTCCACCTGTCAATATTGCTTAGTTGTACACATAGCAGAAGCCTATTGCTAGCATACCGCGAACCGATCGCGAGACCCGGAGTTGCAGCCAATGAAGTTAGTCACAGCCATAGTTAAGCCGTTTCGTCTGGATGACGTGCGTAACGCTTTGAGTGAGGTTGGCATTCAGGGCATGACCGTAAGCGAGGTCAAGGGCTTTGGCCGCCAGCGAGGCCACACAGAACTCTACCGGGGCGCTGAGTATGTTGTTGATTTTCTTCCGAAAGCCAAAATAGAGGTCGCCGTGTCAGACGATGCCGTCGAACGTGTCGTCGAAGCCATTGTCGAGGCTGCCAAGACCGGCAAGGTCGGTGATGGCAAAATATTTGTTACCAGTATTGACCAGGTATGGCGTATCCGAACGGGCGAAACCGGCGATAGCGCGCTGTAGCAGGGCCCCGCCGGTACTACAACTTGAGCCAGCTAAAACCAGCGCCGCGGCGATAGTATACAGCCACGGCGCGCCCGTAGATTTCATCTTCTGAAACCGCACCAAAAAACCGCCCATCGACCGAGTTGCCGCGATGATCACCGATCGCCAGCACCATGCCGTCCGGAACACCAGCCTCGAGCATTGGCCCGCCGCCATCCTGCAGATTCAGCGCAACAACTTTGCCGCCAATGACTTCGATGTCGCCGTTTACCGGCGTCGCCATCCATTGACCGTTAATTGCAAGATGGCCATCGCGAATCATTACCCGGTCGCCGCCGACAGCGACAATGCGCTTGATCAATCGTCTGCCATCCCGAGGCGAATCGAAAATGACGATATCACCTCGACGCACCGGATCACCGTCGATCATGTCGACGTTCGTGAATGGAATGCGAAAGCCGTAAGCGCGCTTGTCGACGAATACGCGATCACCGGCGAGCAGCGTGAATTCCATCGATCCGGACGGCACATAATAGTGATCTGCAAGCGTCGACCGGGCTGCGAGTATGCCGACAACCAGCAGTCCAAGAAGGATCCCTTCACGCAAGATACGCTGGGCGCGTGTTGCAGATTGCGTTACCATTGCTTTTCCATACGTTGGCGCTGGATATAGACAGCCAGTTCTCCAATTAGTGCTCTGCCCAGCATCAACTACACGATCGCCGTTAGCAGCTGTCGTGCAACAGTGCGAGGCCTGCCCGCCAGAGTTCGAGTTTACCTGAGAATGACATTGCGGCATACGCGGGACTCGTCGATGGCAATCCGACCAAACGAAGATGCTGCCATATCGCTCGCGGCACCATCCGATTGAACAGTTGCTCTGCTTTCCTGCCGTTGAACGCAATAAGTTCAATACGCGAATATTCATCAAGGAAAGCCGGGAAATTGTTTGGGCGAGCCGTTGCAATCTTTATATCCGCGTCCATGCTTCCCGGTCGAACCGAAGCATGTAATACATCCCACAATGCCACTTCTTGATCGCTGAGTTTTTCACATCGTTGCGCGTAGTCGCCAATGATACCGAAAATGTCGCGCATGATAGGCCAGAACGCGTTCTGTGAATGCGCGTAGTACTCGTGTTCTGCAAGAGACTTTTGCCCGGGCAGGCTGCCAAGCACCAGCACTCGCGCATCGCTTCGGGCGATCGGCAGAAAACCCTCAGACGATTGCAATCAGACTTCCTCGTAGCGCATGGATTTCATGATTCCAAGCTGCTCCGATTCTGAAATCCCTCGTCCCAACCAATTGGCGTGCGGTCTGAAGGCCTCCCTTGGCGTCAACGCCGATACACCCTCTATCCGACTATCGTCACGTAGAAAGTATGCATTGGTGCCGGTCAGGTCACAGCCAATCAGGTAATAGCCCTTGCGTCTTCCCAGCGCTTCGAGTGCGGTCAGTGACGCACCGTGAAAGAAACCGCTGGGATGTTGTGCATAACGTTCAAACGCATCGTCATACGGCACTGACCATGACAGGTCGGGTCCGAGGCCTGCGTTATATTCGATACACACGACCCGCGGCGAAACACATTCCAGTTCCTCCCAAAACCAATAGTCATTGCCGTCTACATCGAGCGATAGAAAGTCGATATCGCGCGGCACGCCGTTGCTCGTAATGAGCTCCTGCAGGTTGCCGCGTGTAATGAACGTCCGCACGGCTTTGACCCGCTCAATACCAAATTTTTTCGCCGTATAATTGAAGAAGTCAACGTTTTCGTCACTACCATCCATCAACAGGCCACTAAAATCTTCGTGGATCATAAGACGCAAGCAATTGCACTGCACCGGACCGAATCCGAATTCAACAAACCAGCGTGACTCATAACCGATCGCATCGAACAAATAGCGGATAACGCCATCTTCACCATTTTGTGACAGCCAGCTGTACTCGTAGCGGTCGAGACCGGGCATGCTCTCCTGAGATGCCGGGGGCCAATCGTTGCGATCCGCCTTATTCCACTTGGCAAAGACTTTGCAGGCGCGTATGGGAAACGGAATCAGAGTCCGTTGCAGCCATTTTTTGGCGCGGCGGACACGGTACTTCTTGACCGGGATATCCGTCATTGATGCATCAATACCCTTTTTCCGGATCGACAACATTCAGCAACCGATCGCCGGCGATATAGCGCCGCAAATTTTCGATTAGCAAGATGCGATGCCTGTCGCGTTCAGCACCAGTTCCGGCAACGTGCGGCGTGATGATTACGTTCTCTTTGCTCCACAACGGACTGTCCACGGGCAGTGGCTCCGGCTCTGTGACATCCAGACCGGCGCCGGATATCTGACCCGACTCCAGCGCAGCAATCAAGTCCGCGGTTATCACTGTTTTACCGCGCCCTACATTGATGAATATGGCGCCTGGTTTGACAGCAGCAAAAAATTTCCCGCCGAACAAGCCGTTGGTTGCGTCAGTTAGTGGCAAAGCGTTCACGACGACATCCGAGTCAGCTGCCAATTCATGCAATTCATGGGACAGGCCCACGTACTCAATGAAGTCAGGTCCATTACGTGAACTGTTGCGAGTCGCGGAGACACGCATTCCCAATGCCGCGCCCAGTCTCGCAACCTCCGTCCCGATTCCACCCAGGCCGACGACCAGAAGTTTCTTGCCCGCGATCGGCGTCATACCTTCAGTCGCAGCTTCTCGATCGGCCCAGACCCGGCTTTCCATTGCGTGCACGAATTGCGGCAGATTTCTGGCCAACGACAACATCATCGCGATGGCATGCTCGGCGATTACCGGCGATGACATCTTTTGCATATTGGTCATCATCACATCGCCGTTCGCGACGTCAGCAACCGACAGGCAGCGTTCGGCACCCGCCCAGTAAATCTGCACCCATACCAGTCGTTCAGCCACAGCGAAGAGTTCGTCATCGCAGAATCCGACAATTGCATCGACATCCCTTACGTATTGTAAAGCCTCGGCCATCGTTTCGACCGCAATGATTTCTACATCAGCTGACTCCTCAATAATTCCATCAAGGTCCATACCGATATCCCAAATCAGAATTTTGTGGGCGCCACGCCAATCTGGCACGTCGCGAATCGCGACATCGCCTTCAGAAATCCCTGCCTGACGTACGAGCTGGTCGATCGACAGGTCGGCCTGAGTGATTAGCGGAACCAAAAATACGGCCGCCACCCAGAATAATGCCAGTTGTTTTTTTCGCATCGCGTGAGTTTACGCGGTCGTACACCCCGGCAACAACGCTAGCCGGCGTCTTGTTTCTCGAGGAGCTCTGCTATACGACGGCGATGCTCGCGGTAATAGCCTTCGCGGTCCGCGTAGAAGCTGTTCGCAAAACCATCGGGAGCACCGGTTTGTGGGTCATGAGAGGCACCCCATGCGGCGATCTCCAATAGTACGGGTGTGAGGCTCTGTCCCTTATCGGTCACGGCATAAATCTTCTGACGAGCATCGGTTGGATCTTTTTGCCTGACCACGACACCCTGGCCCTCCAGACGGCGCAATCGCTCGGCAAGGATGTTCGACGCGATTTTCTCATCTGAATCCTGAAATTCCGCAAAGCGCGTCTTGCCATGCAGTATCAGGTCGCGCAGAACCAATAACGTCCAGCGATCCCCAAATAAATCAAGGCTGTAGCTAATCGGGCAATTGGATTTCTCGCGCCGCGAAGAATGGCTCATGGAAGCAGTGACCGTTGCTTGCGATGACCGGATTGTTATGATATTACTTTCAAATTGCAAGTTATTATTGCTGTTCGCTGCTCGTAGTGAGGTTCGGCGCCATGACGGATATTGTTGCTGCGGCTACGTGGCTGACGGCGCAGCGCAAACTGTTAGCAGCGAAAAAGGCACTGCAGACTGAGCGCGACCAGCTCGCGCTTACGTACCCTATGGACTGGGTACGCCGGCACGATGAGTATTAAGACCGGTTATGCCGGGAAAAAGTCGATCGGTTTGGTGGTAGTGATCGTTTCGACATCTTTAGCGTCGAAGCGGAACAGCTTGACGCGCTGCACCAGCTTGCGCTCAAGTTCCTCGTCACCCAACTCGCTGGAAATAATCTCGCAAAACGAGACCACCCCATTGGGATCAATTGTCAGTCTCAGAACCAACTTGCCTTCGAGTGACGGATTTCGGCGCAAGGCACGATTGTAAAGGGCAAAAATCGCGCCTTTGTTCTTGTCGAATACAAGTTCGATTTCCTCACGCGAGCGAGATGCCTTGCCGCTCGACCCGGATCGTCTGGCACCACCGCCCACCTGACCAATGCCCGCGACCGGACTGGCGACTCGCGTAGTTGAGCGGCCGGCAATACCAGATCCGCCTGTATTACGGCTCATAGCCGCCGTGTTGATACCGCCGGATGCTGAACCGACTTTCGACGTGATCATCGAACGCTCATTGCGCACGGCTCGTCCAACCGATGCGCTCAACTCGCGGCGGTCAGCAACCTGGTTAAGTAAATCGTTATCAACCAGATCCGCCAGGTCCGCAGCGAACGGCATCATTGCCGCTTGCGCTTGGGCGCGGGCAACTTCCGCACGGTCAGGTACTGGCTCGGGTTCCGGCTCAGGATCGGCCTCTACGACTCTCTCCGGCTCGGGATTGATCGCTTCGGGTTCCGGCTGCCGTTCCACCGGTGGTGGCGGTGGTGGCGGCAAGGGTTTCTCTTCAAGCAGAAGTTTG
>Ga0209980_10000304_pt1 | contig 26148 bp, 21 predicted proteins | sample CR02metaG_FD_183611 | JGI IMG/M metagenome (GOLD analysis project Ga0209980, IMG submission 183611) | Deep subsurface microbial communities from Mariana Trench to uncover new lineages of life (NeLLi) - CR02 metaG (SPAdes) (version 2) | ecosystem: Environmental > Aquatic > Marine > Ocean trench...
CGCGATATCGTCGAGCAGCAGAAAATAGCCGCCATCGCGGCGTTGGACATCGCGGCACGCAACAGGACAACCGTCCTCCGGAACGCCTACCTAAAGGCCAAACGGCAAACGGAGCGCGGGGCGGAAGGATCGCCGGCGGCGTTCGTGATCCCGGCGGAGCAACACGATGCCCTCACCGCAACGAAGATGGTGAACAAGCTCCTCGGCCAGGGTATCGAGGTGCAGCGAGCCACCCGCGATTTCACTCACGAAGGACGAGTGTACGGCGCCGGCACGTACGTGGTGTCGATGGCTCAACCGAAGCGGGGGCTCATCCGCTGGCTCCTGGGGCAGACCTACTATCCTGACAACTCCTACACCCGGAATCGTGACGGAACCCCGATCCGTCCTTACGACATGTCCACCGACAACATGGCAGAGTTCATGGGCGTCCGTGTGGACCCGGTGGACGAGACGGTCTCCATCGCTCTTACGACCATCTCGGCAGTGATCGACCCTGCCGGCCAGGTGGCGCAGGGTCGGTTCGGCTATGTCCTCGACGGACGCCTGAACGACAGCTTCAAGGCAGTGAACCTGCTCCTCGACAGAAACGCCAACGTGCGCCGCGTGGATCGTGCGAGCGGTGATCTCCGACCGGGAGACTTCCTCGTTGCCCGCAACACACCTGACGACCTCCTGACTCGGATCGCGCGCGAGACGGGCGTTGACTTCGGCGCCCTCGACACCGACGCGACAGCCGGGAGTCATGCACTGTCCAAACCTAGGATCGGGTTGTACCAGCGATACTTCGGCGGCAACATGGACGAGGGGTGGACGCGCCTCATGCTCGAGGACTTCGCCTTCCCGTACGACACCCTGATGGACGACAGGATCAAGGACGGCGACCTCAACGACGACTACGACGTGATCATCCTCCCAGCAGACGGTGTGGCCCGGATGACCGGCGAGCAAGGCAACGGCGACGGCGGCCGCGGCGGCCGCGGCGGCCGCGGGCCGAGCGCTTATCCACCGGAATACCGAAGCGGGTTCGGGCAGGAAGGCGTCGACGCGCTGGAAGCCTTCGTAGAAGACGGTGGCACTCTGCTGACCTTCGCCCAGGCGGGTGCGCTCCCCATCGAGAAGTTCGGTTTGCCGATACGCAACGTAGTAGACGGCCTGTCGTCGACGGAATTTTGGTCGCCGGGCTCGACGCTAAAGGTGACCGTGGACAACACGAATCCGTTGGCCTACGGAATGCCCAGGAATGCGTTGGCGACGGTCCTGGCCAACAACCAGGTTTACCAGGTGGTCCCCAGCGACCGGAACGAGCGCGTCGAGCGGATCGTGACGTTCGTAGATCGCGACCTCCTCCAGAGCGGCTGGCTACTGGGCGAGGATGTGATCGCCCAGAAAGCGGCCATGGTGTCGGTGGGACACGGACGGGGGAAGGTCGTGCTCATAGGCTTCCGGGTGCAGCACCGGGCGCAGACGCACGGCACGTTCAAGCTCGTGTTTAACGCACTGATGAGTGGCGGGACAAATTCAGAGAACGTGGCGACAGGCGGGCAGGCGCAGTGAGGTATAGCCGGCGGCTACTTGACTGGCAGATATTATCATGATATCAATTAGGTATTACTAACACCGGAGGTTGCCATGATACAAGAGATCAATCGCAACGTTTCTTCCGGATACGTTGCTGTCCTGGCGCTCTTATTGGCCACCGGAGTGGGGATCTTCGCTTTTGTGAAGGCCATTCAGGCACAGTCCGTGGTGCAAATCATCCTCCTGACACTGGTACTGACGCTGATTTCGGTGGCATACGCCGGGTTCTTCATGGTGAATCCCAACGAAGCCAGAGTGCTACAGTTGTTCGGCAAATACATGGGTACAGTCAAGAGACCGGGTCTCAGGTACGCGAATCCGTTCTATACGAAGAAGCGTGTGTCACTGCGCGTGCGAAACTTCGAGACCGAGAAGCTGAAGGTGAACGACGCCCACGGTAATCCCGTCGAAATCGGAGCCGTTGTAGTCTGGCAGGTCGTGGACAGCGCCGAAGCATTATTCGAGGTGGATGACTACCGGCAGTACGTCCACGTGCAGAGCGAATCAGCCCTTCGAGGCCTGGCAACCAAGTATCCCTACGACGTTCATGAAGAGGGAGAGGAGGCGCTGAGCACACACCTGAGTGAAGTGGCCCAGCGACTCCGGTCACATATCCAGGACCGCTTGACGAAAGCCGGAGTGAAAGTCATCGAGGCTCGCATAAGTCACCTTGCGTACGCTCCCGAGATCGCGTCCGCGATGCTGCAGCGACAGCAGGCGACTGCCATCATAGCGGCTCGGAAAAAAATCGTGGAGGGCGCAGTCGGCATGGTGGAGATGGCGTTGGATGCACTCTCCAAGCGGAACGTCGTCCAGCTCGACGAGGAACGAAAAGCTGCCATGGTCAGCAACCTGCTGGTCGTCCTGTGTGGCGATCGTTCTCCGCAGCCCGTGGTGAACACCGGTTCGCTTTACACGTAAGCCCGCATCGTGTCCAAGAAGAAGGCTTTTCTTCTGCGAATCGACCCGAAGGTATATCACCAGCTGGAGCGCTGGGCGGCAGATGAACTCCGGAGCGTGAACGGCCAGATGGAGTTCATCTTGCGCCGGGCGTTGCAGCAAGTGGGGCGGCTCAGGGCACCCTCCAAGGAGTAGTGCCCGGGTACCCGCTTACCCCCTAGGGTTCACCATCCAGGAACTCCTCGATCTCATCCCACTTTTCGTTTGCGTCGTCATACCCCAATTCCATCAACGGCACCGTGTAGGCCGGATCGAACAGCAAGTAGCTGATGAAATCCGATGCTCCCTCGCGCTGCCCGCCGATCGATTCCACCAGCGAGCGTATGACAGGCGGCAGGCGCCTCCAGTGGGGACGCGCCAACGCGCCGAGGTCGAGCGAGGGACGGAGCACGAGTATCTTGATGGGCCGTAGCTGCTCCACCAGTTGGGTCCCGGCCGGCACGGCCCTCAAAATATTGTTGATTCGTTCGAGACGCTCGGCGTCCGAGTCCAGCGAGTCCAAAAAGATGGAGTGGAATAGCAACCCCATCACTTGAGCGGCGGAGGGATAGTGGGTCACGACCTCACGACGTGACTGCTTGACCTGCCACTTCGCCCTCATGCTGATAGCCAGAATGCGGTTCGCACCGAGGTGCACCGCGGGCGCCAGAGGCGCCGCCTGCCGCACCGATCCGTCCCCGTAATATCCATCCCCGATACGCACGGCGGGAAACAGGATCGGAATCGCGGCAGACGCAATTACATGATCGACCGTGAGTTGCGCGCGAACGCCGCGACGCTGTGACCGTCGCCACGTGGGTACATCTGGGGCGCCGTGTATGAATGTGACGGTCTCGCCCGACGTATAGCACGCCGCGCTCAGCGTCACCGCCCGGAGCTTGCCTGAAGCCACATTGGATTCGATCTGCTCGAAAGCCACCCTGTGTGCCAGAAATGCCCTCAGCGGCTCCATGTCGAACAGGCCTCGTACAACCGTGTGCCCTTCGCGATGAAAGAAGCGCTGGCCCACCCAGCGGAACCCGCTCCGTACCAAGCCACTCACCCGCACTCGGTACACGTCCTCCACTGTGAGGCGCGACCACGCCTTCCTTACCGCCCGAACTGCCGCGCCGAAAGTGCCCGGATGGGCGGCGATCGTGATCGTATTGATCGCACCGGCCGAGACCCCGGCATGAATGGGGATCTCGAGATCGGGCCTGCGCTCGGCGATGGCACAAAGCACACCCACCTGATATGCCGCCCTGGCACCACCGCCCGACAACACGAGGGCGAGATCCGAGTTAGATGTGGTTTTCACGTCCAATCAATCTACCTTCTTCCCAGGCCGGCCGCGGCGCATATTTTTCTCTCAAATGCTCTTCACAATTCCCCAAGACGAGTTGAGCTTTCGGGCATCCAGCTCCGGCGGACCCGGCGGACAACACGTCAACAGGACCGCGACCAAGGTCACCGTAATGTGGGACGTGGCCAACAGCACGAGTCTCTCCCACGCTCAGCGACGACGTCTCATGAACCGTTTGGCAAACCGCATCGACACGACTGGCGTGCTGCGCGTCGCGGCTGCAGAACGCCGCAGCCAGCTCCAAAACCGTGATATGGCCATCCGCCGCATGAATCGAATCGTACAGGACGCGCTTCGGGTTCCCAAACTCCGCAAGAAGACCAGACCACCGAAGCGCTCGATCGAACAACGACTGGCGACAAAAAAACACCGCTCGGCAACGAAAGAGAAGCGCAGGCCGGTAGACGTTGACGAGTAGACCTTCTACTGGAATTCCACCTCCGTGGTGACCTCGATCGCTCCCTTGATGCTCCTGGCCACCGGACACTTGTCCGCGTGCATTTCCAGCACCCGGGCCACCGTATCGCGCACCCCTTCCGGCACGCGCAGTCTGTATTTCACGTGCACCCGCCGCAGGATCAGCACACCGCCGTCATTCTCAACATCACCAACTACCTCTGCGATGAGATCGTCGGGCCCAACGGTTATCTCGCGCGCACCCAGCGCGCCGGCAAAGGTGCCCGTGAGTCAACCACCGGCCGCCGCAACGACGTAGTCGATGGTCGTCGCATGCGGCTCGATCGTCGTCATGTCGATACCGTAGTGCTCCGCGATCGCCCCGTGAACGCCGAAAATGACGGGCTCGCTCTCCGCGGGCAGCGTGGCCGAGCGCGTGGGGCCGCCCAGACGTCGTATTTCGACTCGAGATGTGTAGGCAATATCTGACATGTCTATCTCCTGGCATTTGAGGTGAAGGGGTGTAAGGTGTAAGCATTGTAACGTAGTTGGCGGTGGGTATGCGTACCTTTAACAACCTACAGCACAAGACGAGATGTTCATCTGCCTTTGCGCTCTAGCCCAGATCTGGATCTCCGCCCCACCACTCCCGGTCCCCGTGACGAACAACGCCGTGGCCGCATGGTCCGATGGCGCTGGTACGACGGTGTACTCCTTCCTAGGACTGGATTCGACAAAGGCCTGGAACGGCGTGACGAATCGCGCCTTCGAGTGGGCCATCGGCCGACAGGCGTGGGAGGAAATCGAACCTGTGCCGGGACCCGGCCGGCTCGCCGCCACCGCCCAGGCGGTGGGAGGACGCGTGTTTGTCTTCGGCGGCTACACGGTGGCAGAGAACGGCAGCGAACGATCCCTGCCCCACGTAGACATGTACGATCCGCGCTCCGGACGATGGAGCCGCAGGGCACCGATGCCCATCCCCGTTGACGATGCCGTCTCCGGTGTCTGGGCCGATTCGCTCATCTTCTTGGTCTCCGGCTGGCACGATCGAGACAACGTGACCAACGTGCAGGTGTACGACCCCTTCGCCGACACGTGGCGACAAGCCACACCGATTCCCGGACGGCCGGTGTTCGGCCACACGGGCGCGATCGCCGGAAACACCATCGTGTACATCGACGGCGTCCGGCGGAACGCCGGCACACCGCGCTACGAGATCGAGCCGACTTCCTGGCGCGGTGAGATCGACCCTACGGATCCCGCACGCATCGCCTGGACGGCGCTGCCCATACATCCCGCTCCCGCACTCTACCGAGCGGCGGCCGTTGCGGTCGGCGACGAGGTGCTGTTCGCCGGGGGCACTGACAACCCGTACAACTACGACGGCATCGGATACGACGGCGTCCCTTCCAGGCCCAGGAAGGACGTCTTCGGTTTCAACGTCGAGACCAGCACCTGGCGGCGGCTACCGTCGCTGGCGACACCGTCGATGGACCACAGGGGCATGGTGTTGGCCGGCGATCGGCTGGTGATTGTCGGCGGGATGGTGGGAGATCAGATCGTTGCTAGCCAGGTTGTAACTGCGATGGTAGGGGAGGCGGTTGGGAGGCGGCGGCCCTCTCCCCTCTCCCCTCTCCCCTCTCCCCTCGTCTCACACCTCCCTTATCCCCGCTATCAGCTTCACCACTGAGTCTTTGGCGCTGCCGAAGAACATCGACGTGTTCTCCATGTAGAACAGCGGGTTGTCGACGCCGGCGAAGCCCGGGTTCAGACTGCGTTTCATCACGATCACGTGATTGGCTTTGTCGACATCGAGAATCGGCATGCCGTAGAGCGGACTGCTCCGGTTGGTGCGGGCGTCCGGATTCACCACGTCGTTGGCACCGATGACCAGCACCACGTCGCACCGTTCGAACTCGGGGTTGATCTCCTCCATGTCCTTGAGCTGGTCGTACGGCACGTTCGCCTCGGCGAGCAGCACGTTCATGTGTCCGGGCATACGGCCAGCGACGGGGTGGATACCATACTTGACCGTGCCGCCACGCTCCTCAATGAGATCTGCCAGCTTCCGGACATCGTGCTGTGCCTGGGCCACCGCCAAGCCGTATCCCGGCACCACGATGACGCTGCGGGCGTACGCCAACATCGTGGCCGCGTCCTCGGCAGTCACCTGACGCACCGTGCGGTCCCCGTCTGCCCCTCCCCCACCCGCCGTAATCACCTGCGGGCTGGCGCCGAACGCGCCAAACAGCACGTTGGCAAGCGACCGGTTCATCGCCTTGCACATGATATTGGTGAGGATGAGGCCCGCCGCCCCCACCAAGGCACCCGAGATGATCAGTGCGTGGTTGTTGATTGCGAACCCGGTCATGGCCGCGGCGAGACCGGAATACGAGTTCAGCAGCGAGATTACCACCGGCATGTCGGCCCCGCCGATCGGGACGACCGAGAGCACACCAAGGACGAGCGCAATGGCCACGAGCGCGTAGAACACCGTCACTTGTCCCGGCGACACCACCAACAGCACCATCAACGCCACTGTCCCCAAGAACATGAACGCGTTGAACGTCTTTTGCAGCGGATACGTCACCGCGCGACCTGTCACCAGTTCCTGAAGCTTGCCGAACGCAATCAGGCTGCCGGAAAACGTCACGGCACCGATCAACACGCCCAGTTGAATGGATATGTTGGTGCTCAGCGGGATGGCCTCGTTGCCGGCCGAGTAGCGGAGGAATTCCGCCGACGCCACCAGCGCCGATGCGCCACCACCGAAGCCGTTGAGCAACGCAACCATCTGCGGCATCCCCGTCATCTTGACGGTCTTGGCAAAAATGCCGCCGATGATGGAGCCGATGATCATCGCGGCGACGATCCCGGTGAAGGACAAGATCTCGCCGAAAACCAGCGTGGCCACGATGGCGATCAGCATGCCGATCGCCGCCAGCCTGTTACCTCCCCGGGCGGTAGCCGGAGAACTCAAACCCCGGAGACCTAGGATGAAAAGAACTGCGGCTAAGAGATAGAGAAGTTTGACTAGAGGAGACATTACTCTCGCTCCTCCGGTTTGCGCTTGAACATCGCCAGCATGCGATCGGTGACCATGAACCCGCCGATCACATTGATCATCGCGAACACCACCGCGACGAATCCGAGTATGGTCGGCAATTCAGTGCCGCCCCGACCCACTGCGAGAATCGCGCCGATGATCGCGATGCCGGAGATGGCGTTCGCACCCGACATCAGTGGCGTATGCAATGTGGGAGGGACCTTGGTGATCACCTCAAATCCCACGAACATGGCCAACACGAATATCACTAAAAGTACGACTAATGCTTCTGTCATGACCCACTTCCTCCCTCAATCACGCTCCGCGTGCCTTCGTGCCTAATAGTCCCTTCGTGCGTAATGCACGTGGCGGATGTGATCTCGTCTTCGAAATCCAATTTCAGGTTGCCTTCCTCGAGCAGCAGATCGAGAAAGGTCGTGATGTTCTTGGAGTACATTCGGCTCGCATCGTGAGGCATCGTGGAGGGAAGATTGACAGGGCCGAGAATCGTGACGCCGTGTGCAGTCACTTCCTCTCCCGCCTTGGTGAGCGCGCAGTTTCCTCCCGCCTCGGCGGCCAGGTCCACGATGACCGACCCCGGCTTCATATCCCGAACAGTCTCCTCGCCAATCAGCAGCGGCGCTGGCTTGCCCGGGATCAAGGCGGTGGTGATCACAACATCGGCCCGGACCGCCGCGCCGTGAATCACCTCGCGGTTCCTCCGGCTCTGCTCCTCCGACAACTCCTTGGCGTAACCTCCGGCGGTCTCCGCCTCTGCGACGGTCTCGATCTCCAGAAACTTCGCCCCCAAACTCTCCACCTGCTCCTTGACGGCCGGACGGACGTCGAAGGCTTGAACGACAGCACCCAGCCGCCTGGCGGTTGCTATTGCCTGGAGACCGGCGACGCCCGCACCCAGCACCAGAGCCTTGCTCGGCGCAATGGTCCCCGCCGCCGTCACGAGCATCGGGAAGAACTTTCCGACGGCCGCCGCCGCCAGCAGGACGGCCTTGTATCCGGCCACCGTAGACATCGAGGACAGCACATCCATCGACTGAGCACGGGTGATTCGTGGCAACTGGTCCAAACTGAAAGAGGTCACCTTGCGCTGAACCATCCTCTTGACCGCATCACCGTTCGTGAGGGGATAGAGCAACCCCACCAGTACCGCTCCCTCCCGCAGCATGTCCACCTCATGACGGCTCCCGCCCCCGTCCGTGCCCCTGGACTCCCCGGGCATGTGAATCTTGAGCACCACGTCCGCACCTCCCCACAGCGAAGCCGTGTCGCTGACTACTTCGGCACCAACCTCGACGTACCGGTCGTCGGGATACCCAGCCTGCTCTCCCGCCCCCTGTTCCAGGCGTACGGTGATGCCCTTGCCGGTAAGTCGCTTCGCCATGTCCGGCACGAGCGCTACCCGGCGCTCCCCGTCCGTGGTCTCTTTGGGAATGGCAATATTCACTCGAATTGAATCTCCTCGTTTACGCCTCAACCCTTGCATTCGCCGATCGGGCCGCGTCTGGCGGAAACCGACCAATCGGGTTAGCTATACCGCGCGCGACCGCACGCAATCTGACCTGGCCTCGGCAACTTCTCAAGCGGTAGCTTGGTCAGCGGTTGTTGTGAATTGCCGCAGCCCCATTCCGCGCCATCGGAGACTTATTGAAGGCCTGGTACTTCCTCACCAAACCTCGTGGAGACCGCCGCTGGGACCTCTTCCTGAGAGCCACCGGATTGGCGGCTCTGGTCCTGATCCCGATCCCGCTGTTGTTCCCCAGCACAGCACCGCTGATGTGGCTCGCCATCGTCGGGATTCCGGCCAACAGCCCCCTGAGTCCCATCCTGCCCACGGTATTCGATCCCCTGATCATCGAGATCGGAAAGTACGCGCCTGCGTTTACCGTCGCCTGCGTCGCCACGGGAGTTTACATGTACACGGAATTCCTGAACTGGCACATCTACGCTTGGGTGCTCCGTTGGGAGCGCTTGGACGGTTTCAAGAAAAACCGGTGGTTGGGTTGGGGGGTAGACCGATTCGCGACGGCGCCGATCACTACCATCATCTTCTTTGCCGCAACGCCGCTCCCCTTCTGGGTGGCTCGCTCACTGGCGATCCTTCATCGTTATCCGCTGAAGCGGTTCATGCTGGCCACTGCCGTGGGCAGGTTCCCCCGGTTCTTCGTCTACGCCTGGCTGGGGTCGGCCCTGTCGATTCCCACCTACCTGATCATCGCGGTGATCGTCCTCGGCGCGATGGTGGCCATCGGTGCGCGTATCGCCCGGGGCCAGGCTATCCTCGGCGACGTAGTGATAGATCGGGCTCTGAAGCCAAACAACCGTGCTTCGCCGACCTTGTCGAAGGACTCTTCGGCTTGACGGCTCAGGACCGGCTGTTGGAGCGGAGCAACCGCCGATTCCACGGCAACATGTCCTTCAAGACGGAGAAGTTGGCCGCAAACATCTGGCCGGGGGTCTTCTCCGCATGGGCACGGGTGCTGATATAACACGCGCCGCACTTGTTCTTGCATGTGAATTCCCGCAACATCGAGCGTTGGTCGTCGAAATACGCCATTACCATGGCGCAGGGAGTGAGGCGGCCGTCGGGATTGACGACGAGAAACCGCTCGCCCGCTCTACACCCTCCGGTATATCCGGAACACATGAAGTCATAGAACTTCCACAACGATTGCTCGGAGGTGAAAACGGCGCTGCCCCGCTTCTTGAGATCGATCACTTCCTCGATGGCCTTTCTCAGACCCTGCTTGGTGCCCTTCTGCTGGGCGAGGCCGCCCGGCTCGTCCACCCGCAACAGCGAGTACGATGAAAAATTCACCTGCACGCCCCAGCGATCAGCCAGTCTTACTACGTCGGGAAGACTCTGATAATTCCACGCCGTGATACAGCAATTGATCGAGACATCGCCCTCGTCGCCGATCTTCACGCACTCGGGAACCACCCGGTCCATACGCTCGAATAGTCCGGGTATGCGGCGGAACTCGTCATGCCTTTTGTCGGGGAAATCGATCGAGAGAGAGAGCTGGTGCATACCCGCCCGCTTCAACCGCAGAAACCGCTCCGTCGTCAGCTGTGAGGCATTGCTGACTACCACCACCCACGGCAATCGCCCCGGATTGGCCAATGCCGCGATGATGTCGTCCAAATCACCGCGGGCCATAGGCTCCCCACCCGATATGTTCACGACCGGCGCACGCATGGTACGCCAGATTTTCGCATACCCCTCTGGATCAAGTCGGGTTTCCTTGATAGGGCCACCCCAGTTGCAGTGCCAGCAATTCGCCGTACAGGCATGCGTCACCTCGAAAGACACCGTCAGAGGCTTCTTACGAACCGCGTTCCATGCCCCCTGCGTCAGCATGCGAACTACCATACTTATGGGTACGTTCATTGAGCCTCCGAGTGGAAGGATCGGTATGTGAGGCGGACGCGATTCTTGAAACCGCGTAGTCCCGTTTGAAGCGCCGGCCCTTTGTTCATATACCACACTGGCCGAAGTGAAGCTAGGGAGCGGAAGATTGATAGGCAAGTACAAGCTGATAACTGGAGAGCATGCCCTATGAGCCGATCGTGCCCCAAATGCCGTGCCCCTATTCCGCCCTTGGCGGCGGGCTGCAAGTGCGGATTCGTTTTCCCCGAATCACGTGATCTACGCTCGGATCCCGACGACCCGCAGTGTGGGGTGTGCGGCACACCCATGGCTCTGATGGTCGAACACTGTCCGTCCTGCAGCGCCGTCGGCTACCCGGCCCTGCGGCCCCGACAAGGCAAGAAATGCAAGCGGGCCGGAGAAGAGGAACTGCTGGCCAAGAAGCCGGAGTAACCAAGGGCGGTAGGGCGGCAACCTCTGCCTCTCCTGCCTCCACTGCACTCAACCACCGCGCGTGTGCATCTCGCGGTGCGGATCGGACCTCAAGCCTTCGACCTGGTACAAAGCACCGCGGCCACGCATCGACGCTCGCTCTTCGGCTCCTCGATCGGCGCGACCCCGCCACGCGTTCGCGATCTGGGCTGCAAGTTCCTCGTCGGAGGCACTCGAGCGCACCAGCTCGCGCAAGTCCAAGCCGGTATCCGAATAAAGGCACATATAGAACATGCCGTCTGCCGTAATGCGGCTGCGGTCACACGACCTGCAAAACGGCAGCGTAGTAGACGCCACGATCCCGAAGGTCCGACCATCTGGGAGGGAAAACCGTTGGGCCGGGGCACTGGCAGAATTCTGGTCGATAAGAGGGGCGATCTCGCCGTAGCAGGCCGAGAGCGTCTCCAGGATCTCGTCGCGCGAGACGACCTGGTCCATAGACCAGCCTGTCGCCCCACCGACGTCCATGTACTCGATGTATCGCAACTCCGCGCCATGCTCGCCGGCAAACTCGAGGAGATCTACCAGCTCGTCATCGTTGAATCCGCGAATCACCACCGAATTGATCTTCAGTTTGCCCAACCCCACCGAGCACGCGCGTGCGATTCCCTCGGTCACAGACGCAAATTTGGCGCTGCGGTTGAACGCCTGGAAACGATCCGGCCGAGTCGTGTCGAGGCTCACCGTAACCCGACTGAGGCCCGCCGCCTTCAGGGCTTCCACCTGGCGAGCGAGCAGCACGCCGTTCGTCGTGAGCGCGATATCGCGAATCCGCTCGTTCGCCGCGATCAGTTCGATCAGATGGGACAGGTCATGACGCAGCAACGGCTCGCCGCCAGTGAGTCGTACCTTGTCGACGCCCAACGTCGAAAAAACCTCCACGAGGCGAGCTATTTCCTCAAAGCTCAGAATAGATGACCGCGGCAGCCAGACGTACTCCTCTTCGGGCATGCAGTACCGACAGCGCAGATTGCACCGATCGGTGACTGACACCCGCAGGCTCCTGAGCGGGCGTTCAAATGTGTCCAGTACCGGTCCGTTGGTTGGCATGGATCAAACTTACCGCGTTTCGTCCGTCTTGGCTGCCGTCGCCCTGCCTCGAAGGGAGCGGGCGACGGCAACGCACGTGAAGCCGGCCCCGGCGGCAATGAGGCCTGCCAGGTTAGGTGTCACCACACCGAAACCGGCGCCATCCGTCGCCAAGCGCACTGTCAGGTCCGTCGCTATCCCGGCCGCGATGGATGCGAACACTTCAGGCGCTCCGCCCCGTCTCCTATACAGCCCGGCAACGACCGGCACGAAGAAGCTGAGGCCGACGAGCGAATAGAAGATGCTCAGCGAAGCCACCACCGATGTGGAGACGATCGCCATGCCCACAGCCACCACTCCACCCAAGACCGCCGCCAGTCGCGCTACGAACAACACCCGCCGGTCGGATGCCTGAGGGTTGATGAACCGACGGTAGAGATCCTGTGACATCGATGTCGCCAGCATGAACAGGATGGCGTCCGCCGAGCTGATATCGGCCATGAACAGCGCTCCGAGCCCCACAGCCCCCACCAGCACGGGCAGATGCGAGCGCAACAGCATCGGAAGGGCGTGGTCCGGGTTGATCAGGTCGGGATAGTGCATCCGTGCCACCATCCCCAAGACGGCCGGTGCAAAGGCAAACACCAGAAGTGCCAGGCCGCACAGACCGACGCCGAGTCTTATCGATCTGGCGTCCCGGGCCCCGTAGACCTTCTGCAACAAACCAGGGGACACGATGAAATTGGGTGCGAGCAAGGCCAATAGTGTCCAACCCGCACCGCCGCCGTGCCAGAAGTTGAAGTAGTCCGGCTCGCCTACCGGGGCGGCCAGCCCCGACCACCCTCCCACCGAGTAGAGGGCCATGACCAGCGCCGCCGCGAAGCCGATGATCAACACCACCAGTTGCGCCAAGTTTATCCATGCCGCCCCCCGTAGCCCTCCTGCCGTGAAATACGTGGTGGTAACGAGCCCGCCCAGCAGCAATCCCGGAACACGGGGGAATCCGACCACGACCTCCAGCACCACCGAAAGGGCTATCAGCTGGCCGGCGAGAATGGCCGGTGTCGCCATCCACAACAGCGCCGTCATCACGCCGCGCACGGCGGTGCCGTATCGGTGCTCGAGGAAGTCGCCAACCGTGTAGAACCCGTGCTTCGCAGCCAGGCGATATATGCGCGGACCCACAAAAAACGCGAGGAGCAACGTCCCAATACCGGCCGACCCAACCCACCACCACGCACTCAAGCCGAACCGATATCCCAGGCTGGCTGCACCGACCGTAGAGCCGGCACCGATATTGGCGGCCATGACGGTCGCGAACAGGAGACCGGGGCCCAGTGACCGACCGGCGACGAAGAAGTCGGCGCTGCCCCGCACCAAACGTCCTACCCACAGACCGCCCGCTATCAACACCACCGAGTAGGCGATGAGGACGACCAAATGGAGGTTCATCGATCAGCGGCTAGTGAGGTCACGAACCGCCGGGTACCCGGGTATCCCTTCGGCTGCGCGCACGGCACGAACGACGGCCTCGGCAACCAGATCCGCTGCCAGGGCGCCGATCAGGAGCACCCCACCCTCGCCCTCATAGTCTCCGGTTGCCAGGGAGAAGATCACGTCTCCGTCCCACGGCGTGTGTGCAGGGAAGATGGCCCGCGCCAGACCATCATGAGCCATCTGCGCGACCTTGTTGATTTGAGCCTTGTCCAACAGGGCGTTGGTCGCCACCACCGCCAGCGTGGTGTTCCGGCCACTCCCATTATTACCGGTAAATCCACCGCGAATCACGTTCCGAACGTCCACCAATCCCTGCCCGTCTTCCGTGCGGGCACCTGCGACAACCTCGCCGCTACTCGGATCGATCACGTCGCCGAGCGCGTTCACCGCCACCAGCGCCGCCACTATCAAGCCGCTCGCCAGCTTCCTTGCCGCAGACCCGATCCCGGCCTTCATGGCCCTGCCACCACCCAACAGCTTTCCCACCGTGGCCCCCGCACCGGCGCCGACGTTGCCCTCTGCAACGGGCCCAGTCGTGGCAGCTTGGGCCGCTCGGTAGCCGCACTCCGCCGTGGGGCGCACAGCGGGCCTGCCACCCACACTCAAGTCGAACAGGATGGCCGCAGGCACGATAGGGACTCGTGCCACCCCCACGTCGAGTCCGATCTGGCGCTCCTCGAGATACCGCATGACGCCGTCGGCCGCCGCCAAACCAAAGGCGCTCCCTCCGGACAACACCACCGCGTGGACCTGCTGAACGGTGTTCATCGGCGCGAGCAAGTCGGTCTCCCGGGTTCCCGGCGCAGCCCCCCGCACATCCACTCCTCCAACGGCACCCCTCTCCACCAGCACCACGGTGCAGCCGGTGGGTCGCTCGGAGAGTGTGAAGTGCCCGACTCTGATGCCGGGGATAGCCGTAAGTCCTTCCGCCTGGCGCGCCGAAGCTCCGCTTGGAGCGGCAACCACAGAGTTGACCGCGATGAGCCCAGCTATTCTCACGACCAAGAACGTGGCACGAAACGACCGATGACAGGGTTGCACGGGTGACCTCCGGCGGATTGTTGAAGTGTGAGGGTAACATTACCCACGGCGGTAAAGGCACGCCGGAGGCCGCCGATACTCTAGGCAGATGGGTGCCAAGATTGTAGATGGCTGCCAAAGCGACGGGCATCACAGCCCTTGCGACAAGTATCACCTAAAATGTGTGATGTTGGCAGCCTGTCGTGAATAGCGACGGTCAGTGTCCAACTGGCATTGCAATTCGACGCATTAAGTAGTACCAATCGGAACCCTCCAGGATGTGTTGATGCCCGTACAACCGGATGGCAACAAAGGGGTTACGTTATCATCTCTCACTGGTTGGGAACCACGGCACGGTTTTGGCTGCTAGTATTAGTGTGGGTGGGGGAAACCAACGCCTGGCCTCGGCCAGCAGCAGGGGGGGGAACAATGACTGGATGTCAAGATTCAAATGCGACACTATCCGTCGTCGAAATCGACGCTCGCTTGGAGAGTTTCGTCCCAGCAGTGGTGAGTTTGCTCCAGCGCATTACCTCCGTCAAGCCAACCGTTACCTACGCAGTGGGGACGGACGTGAAGTTCTCGAGTGAGTTGTCGTTCCCCGACGGTATTGGCGAAGGTGAGATCGCCGCGGAACTGTTCGTGTATCGCGACGCGGTGCGTCTGGACCTGCACCTCGAGCACAATCGCGTGTTTGCGACGGCGAATGGCAGCCCGTCACAACGTCGGTGTTATCTCAACGATTTCGTGGCGTCAGTAGCGCTCGATGCCGGCCAAGACACGATTCCCAACGACTTCGTTCGCGGCGTCGTTGCCGGAGTCACCGCCGCGAGAGATGCGGTGCGGCGTCACAACCGACGGGCCAGGCTCCCGTGGAACGAAATTCGGGTGGCGGCCGGACAATTCGTGCCCGTCGAGTAGTCACAACTTTAGTACAATGAGGCCGGGTCGCGTGGCGGTCCGGCCTTTTTTTGCCTTCGCTTGGTTCGGTCGTTGCGCCTTGATCGCAAGAATTGTGACAAAGGTTACTGGCGCTCCCCGGGGATTCACGACAAATTCGAAGGGTGTTCGACAGCAGCTGCCATTTCATGAAGCATCCCAGATCCGCCGGGTTAACGGACTTCCCCGTCGAGCGTCCACCCAGAGAGACAGGGGCACCGAATTTCGCTCGGGCGGTAGCAGCTTTTTTCTCACTTCGCACGGCCCGTAAACTGCTTGGAACCATAAACTTACGGTGACCCACCTGCCGATTTCGTCTAGCGACGTCTTTGTGGTTCAGAACTTGCTTGTTTGGGTTACGGAGGAAACGATAATCACGCTCGAATCGACCGAAGACGGGACGGAACCGGTGCAGTCGGTTTGAGGTTACACAGGGCATCAGGCAGAGGGAGATTTCCGTTTCAGCAGCGGCTTGTGCCTGGCCAACTCTTGTCTTAAAGGATCGCTCTATGGATTGCAGATCCCGCATTGGTTTGACGACTTTTTTAGGCCTGCTCACTGCCTTCGGCGGACCCGGCGTGCGAACTGCCAGCGCGCAGTATTTCGGTCGCAACCAGGTCCAATACGAGAGCTTCGATTTCGAGGTTCTCCGGACGGAACATTTCGACATCCATTTCTATGCCGAGGAACGCGACGCGGTGGAACAGGCCGGCATCCTCGCCGAGCGCTGGTATGCGCGGCTTTCGCGCCTCTTGAACCATAAGCTCCGCGGTCGGCAGACGATCATTTATTACGCCAGCCATCCGCATTTTATGCAGACCAACGCCATTGGCGGCCCTCCGGGAGAATCAACTGGGGGTGTTACCGAGGTCTTCAAGCGGCGCATGGTGCTGCCGTTCGCTGGTCCGTTGGCTGAGAGCGACCACGTGCTGGGTCACGAGATGGTCCACGCATTTCAGTTCGACATGACGGGCCAAGGGAAGGCGCTCAGCGAGGCGACCATCCCGACGGCGCTGCGGTTGCCGCTTTGGTTCATCGAAGGAATGGCCGAATACCTCTCGGTCGGTCCGGTGGACCCCCACACCGCCATGTGGATCCGCGATGCCCTGGCGAACGACCGGTTGCCCAGCATCAGTCAACTCTACGATCCCCGCTACTTCCCGTATCGCTTCGGCCAGGCGTTCTGGGCGTATGTGGCCGGCCGCTGGGGCGACGATGTCGTGGGGCGGGTGCTCAACGCAGCGGGCCGCACCGGCAGCGCCGAAGCGGCGCTACAGATGGTATTGAGAATCCCGGTTGATTCTTTGGTCAGCGAATGGCACGAGTCGATCCGCCGAGCCTACGACCCGGTACGCGAAGGAACCCGTGTTGCTTCTGATTTCGGCACGGCGATTCTCACCAAAGAAAACTCAGGTACGATCAACACCGCACCGGCGCTGAGTCCCGACGGCAAGCAAGTGGTATTCCTGTCGGAAAAGGACCTCTTCGCAATCGAAATGTTCTTGGCGGATGCCTCAACCGGAAAGATCAAGCGGAAGATCGTCAAGACGGCCTTGGACGGTCATTATGAAAGCCTCCAGTTCCTCAACTCCGCAGGGGCGTGGAGTCCAGACGGCAGTCGATTCGTTTTTGGTGCCGTGTCAAAGGGAGAACCGACTATTTCGATCATCGACGCAGAGGGGAAGAAAATCCGAGAAGTGGTTTTCGAGAACCTCGGCGAAATCATCAACCCAACATGGTCCCCGGACGGGAAATATGTGGCGTTCTCCGCCATCGTTGGCGGTCTCTCCGATCTGTTCATCTATGATCTGGAGACGGACAGCCTACAGCGCGTGACCGACGACCCGTACGCCGATCTGCAACCGGCGTGGTCGCCGATCGGAAACCGAATCGCATTCGTCACGGACCGATTCTCGTCTGACCTCAGTGAATTGCGGATGGGGAACTACCGGCTGGCGTTTTACTATCCCGAAAGCGGCCGCATCGAGCCAGCGCCGAGTTTCCCCAGCGCTAAGAATATCAACCCGCAATGGTCGAGCAACGGGGAGAGTCTGTATTTCATCGCCGACCGCAAAGGCATCAGCAACGTCTTCCGCCTCGAGTTGGCCACGGGCTTGCTGTACCAGATCACCGACCTTTACACCGGCGTGAGCGGCATCACGGATCTCAGCCCGGCTCTCTCCGCCGCCTTATCGTCCGACAGGATCGTCTTCACCGCCTTTGAGGACGGTAATTACAACCTTTATCGAGTCGACGATCCAAAGGTGCTCCGAGGAGAGCTGGTTACCGCGGTTCTCCAGGAACTCGGCACGAGCACCTTGGTAGACGAGGATGAGGATATTGGTGGGCTTTCCGGTGCCGGCGTGCTTCCACCGAACAACCGGGAACGTGGCGAGATCGTATCGTTCCTCGACAACACGGAATACGGGCTTGCCGATCCAAACGAGTTTGCAGAAACGCCTTACAAACCGAGCCTCTCTTTGGATTTCATTTCGCAGCCCTACCTGACCGCGGGCAACGACCGGTTCGGTACCTTTGTCGGCGGTGGCGCGTCCGCGTTTTGGAGTGACATGCTCGGCCGCCACAATCTCGCCACCATGTTCCAGATCAACGGCGGGCTCAAGGACATCGCGGCAATAGTTGGGTACACAAACAAACGCTACCGCTGGAACTGGGGACTCGTGGCAGGACAAGTGCCGCAGATTTCCGGAGGATTGTTCGGGAGCTTCGAAGACGGCGGACGAACATTCGTAGAGACGCGCGACTTGATTCGCCAGGTCAGCCGGCAGGCGACCGGCATCGTGTCGTACCCGTTCGATCGCATCCGCCGGGTGGAGTTCAGCGGCGGCATTCAACACATCACGTTCGAACGCGAGGTCAAACAGATAAGGACCGATCTACTCACCGGGCAAACCACCAAGAATAATCAGACGTTTCCCTTTGGACGCCCGCTCAACCTCATGACCAGCAGCGTGGCCCTGGTGTACGACAACTCCTTCTTCGGTGCCACCAGCCCTATCATGGGCCAACGCTACCGACTCGAAGCGTCGCCAACGATGGGATCGTTGAATTACATGGGCGTGCTTGTGGATGCCCGGAAGTACGTGATGGTGCGGCACCCCTTCACTCTGGCGGGTCGCGTCACGCACTTCGGTCGGTATGGCAGGGACGCCGACGACGGGGTGCTCAACCCGCTGTACATTGGGTCCGCAAGCCTAATCCGCGGCTATGACTTCAACTCGTTCAGATGCTCGTCACAGGGGCCCTGCGAGACCAACGAGCTTATCGAGCAGCTCTTCGGATCCAAGTTCATCGTCGCCAGCATGGAGCTGCGATTCCCGCTGCTGGGGGTGCTGGGATTGGGTTCCGGAATGTACGGCGCCTTCCCGGTCGAATTCCTTGTATTCGGAGACGCCGGCATCGCATGGGATTCCCGGTCCGACCGCACCAAGGCATTCTTCCTCGGCGGCGATCGCGATCCGCTGTTCAGTACCGGCGTAGGCTTCAGGATCAACCTCTTCGGGTTCCTGCTCGCCGAGATCGATTACGTGAAGCCCTTCCAGCGGCCCCTTAAGGGTGCCTACTGGCAATTCAGCTTCCAACCGGGATTCTAAACTCCACCATTGGCCCGACCGGAAAAGGGGACGTCCAACCTGGATGTCCCCTTTTTCTTGTCCTGAGATTCCCGCCAACCTGCGACGCTCACATCTACCGCTTCAACCTTCTCTCCACGACTCGCTCGGCCGTGTACGCCGGCGATTCGTTCGCCGCACTCGCCTCGATGAGGATCTCGGCTAGTGAGGCCCCGATAGCATCGACGCGCTCGTTGATTTCCGATTGGGACGTAGCGCCGCGATTGCGGAGACCCAACGCTATAGCACCGCCGGCATTCACTATGTAATCGGGAGCGTACAAGATTCCGCGCTCGAACAGCCGGTCGGCATCCTCGGGCTCCTGCAACTGGTTGTTGGCCGACCCCACGACCACACGACACTTCAGTTCCGGAATCGACTCGGCGTTCAGAGTGGCCCCCACCGCACACGGGGCATAGACATCACAAGGCGCCTCGTATGCGGTGTGGGGTTCGAACGCCTCGGTGTCGCCCAGTTCCTCAGCCAGTGACTCGGCCCGCCGCGTGTCGAGATCGCTGAGGACCAAGTGGGCACCACTTTCCTTGAGCATCCGCGCCAGCGGTCCCCCAACATCACCCACCCCTTGAATGTGCACGACCCTTTCGCGCATGTCTTCACTCCCGTACGCGTGCTTGACCGCCGCACGAATTCCCGCAAACACGCCGCGGGCGGTGAAGGGTCCTGGATCGATTGCCTGTCCGGTCTCCCTGTCGACGCCATGAACGTAGGACGTCACCTGGCTGATGACGAGCATGTCATCCGGGGTCGTGCCCATATCCACCCCCGTGCCAAACGTCCCCCGCAACGATTCGATCAGTCGCCCGTATCGGGTGAGCAGCCCCACGCGCTCCTCCCCGTGGAGGACGCGTGGCACGGCCAAAACCGCCTTCCCTCCCCCGTAGTGCAGGTCCACTGCCGCCCATTTGCGCGTCATGCCCGCTCCTAGGCGCATCGCATCTCGCAGTGCCAGGGCGGGGCTCGGATAGACCTTCATGCGGGTGCCACCTGTCGGCGGGCCCAGCGTATCGTCGTGCAACGCAATGAAGATCCAGGTGCCGGTCGGCCTATCGTACCGCATCACCACACCGATGCCTTCCCACTCCTCGATCAGGGATTTGAGACTGACTGTCATCGATTCCTCAATTCAGTAATGTCGGGCCCCCCTCCCCCCACAGGTCGACCATTGGGCCAACGGAAGATAACTTGCGGTTAGCTTTCTCGGAGGTGTGCATCGGTGGGTTGGCACTTAGTGGCCGCGAGCCTTTGGACTATGACCACCGTGGGCTTGGCCTCGCCATCGCCCGCGCAGGTGGCTGCCCCCACTCCGAGGGACTCCCAGCACATCCTCGCGGCCGCGAAGTCGGCGCAGCAGAGCTTCGAACGCTTCAGACGCCGCCATCTGCCATGGGGCTATTCCAACTACGGACGCTGCGATGTGCGGATAGGACGATTCTGCCTCTCCGGCATCGACTGGAGCGATACGGACGACCCGATCAACCCGGACGAACACCCCGCGATTGGCACAGCCCGCAGAGAGCTGATCGCACAACTGGATTCCGCTGCGAGATCCGTTCCGGGCGACGGATGGATAGCCGGCCAGCGCGTGCGTTATCTCGTGGAGCAGGGGGACCTGGATGACGCGCTCCAGGCAGCCTCCGAGTGCCGTGCCGCGGGCGCCTGGTGGTGTCGCGCATTGGCCGGATTCGTGTACTATGCCGACCACGACTTCGCCCGCTCTGAGGCCGCGTATGCCGAAGCCCTCGGCGTGATGAGCGAGGAAGACCGGTGCGAGTGGAACGACCTCTCGAGAATCCTCGACGGCGCCCTCCGAAGCCGCTACCGCAAGCTCGACTGCTCAGAACGGGAACAACTCCAACGACGAATCTTGTGGCTGGCAGATCCGTTTCACAGCATCCCAGGAAATGAACTTCTGGCAGAGCATTATTCGCGACAAGTACACAGTGCGCTACTGAAGGACGCAGAATCACCAGAGGGCGGCCGCTGGGGAGGCGACTCCCACCGGATTGTGATCCGGTACGGATGGACGTACGGTTGGGAACGGGTCCGGACTAATTCGCGATCGGAACTGCGGCCCAGTATTCGTGGCCACCTCGCCCACGGCGCGAAGTACTTTCTCCCCACCGCCAAGACCGTCGATCACCCTACGGAAGCGAGGCCCGCCGATTGGGACCTCGAGCCGCATTTGCCCCGGGCGGGCCATGCACCGCACTATGCAGCGGCCGGGTTTGACTCGCTGTCACACCAGCTGGCCGCCTTTCGACGCGGAGATTCGCTGATCGTGGTGACGACGTTCGAACTCACCGACGACAGCATCCCCGCAGATGCCGTACTTAGTGCTGCTCTCGTCTTTACACGGGACGAGAGCTGGCTCCCGCTCGTAGTACGAGAATCCTTTCGAGCTAAGACAGGTACACTCGCCGCCACCATTCCAAATTTGCCTCACCTGATGAGCTACGAGGTGCTGGCCGTCGAGCAGCGGCGAGCGGCCCGCGCTCGCTACGGGATCGAACCGTCCCGCCTCTTTACGGTGGCGCAACGATCGGAAAACGGAGGGTCCCCGGCAGCGGGGTTGCTGGATCCTGCGCTGTCCGGCGTGCTACTGACAGATGTACGCGACTCCCTTCCGGAAACACTGGAAGCCGCGATTGCGTCCGCACGCCCGAACATCCGCATGCGGCCCGGTGAGCGGCTCGGTTTGTACTGGGAACTCTACGGCTCAGGATCTGCCGTACGGCAGGTTGTCACCTCGTTGACCCTGACGAAACGCGGCAAGAGTTTCTTGAAACGCGTCGTCGGTGTCTTCGGCTTGGGGTCCGACAAGCCACCAGTCAGCCTCAAATGGACCGATGCACCATCCCCCAGCTATGATACGCACCCTCGTGCCGTGGCCGTCCACCTCCCCGACAACCTCCCCAACGGAAACTACGAGTTGCGGCTGGAGGTGGTTCTCCAGGACGGGAGAAGCATGGAAATTGTGAAGAGAATAGACGTGAAGAGGTGAGCCGCCGCAGGCAGTCGGCATGCCTACTGCCTATTTTCTGTCCACCAGCATTGCCTCCATATACCTAGCCACCTCCGCTTCGCACCAAAACACGGGGTCCCACGGGAAGCTCCGCGCCACAAAACCGACATGCCCACCAGTCTCGGTGAGAACGGCCACGATGTTGGGATTGTCTCGGAATGCTGCTGCAGGCACGCCCTCCGTCGGCTGGAAGGGATCGTCGGCCGCCTGGAGCAACAAGGTTGGGATCTTGATTCTCGCGATGAACCGCCGCGAGCTGGAACGCTGGTAATAATCTTCAGCGCCGTTGAATCTGTGTAGTGGGGCTGTCGCAGCATCGTCGAATTCGCGAAACGTCTTGGCCGCCAGTGCCCGTTTGGTATCCACCTCGGGAGGCATGGCGCGCTCCTTGGCCCGGACCTTGCGCTGAAGCTTGCGGAGCAAGAACCAGGTATACAATCGACCGCTCGGCCGCGCCAAGTAATCCGCCCCGACCGACAAATCGTACGGTACCGAAATTGCAGCAGCCGCTTCAAGGTACGCGCGGGCCGATTCTCCGCTCTCACCAAGAAACTTGAGCAGGGCGTTCCCACCCAGCGAGAACCCTATCACTCCCCTGCGGCTTTCGGGAAACCGCTCTGCGAGGAGCCGTATCACGAACGCGATGTCTCCCGTGTCGCCCGAGTGGTACATCCTGGGCAGGCGGTTGAGTTCACCGCTGCAAGACCGGAAGTTGAGGCCGACAGCGGCAATGCCGCGGCGCTCGAGCGCGCGGTATGTCTCCAGCGCGTACTTGGATCGGGCGCTTCCTTCGAGCCCATGGAGCAACAGCACCAATGGACGCCGGCCGTCACGAGCCAAACTCTCGGGGTCGACCGCAAAATCCAGATCCACAAAATCACCGTCCGGCAGTTCGACCCGTTCGCGCCACAGGGGGACCCCGCCGCCGGGCCGCAGAAGGCGGGCACCCAGCGTCTGAAGGTGAGGCCCCGGAAGCCACCGGGCAGGTCGAAACGGGGACGGAGTGAACCGATTGGCGTGCACGCTGAGAATCTGGACAGGCCGGAGCTGTTGCGATAGGCACGGTGACCCTTTCGGATCCACCCAAGGGTGAGTACGATAGCCATGGCCATTTCCGACCTTCGCCCCCCCCCGCCGCCGGAGGCTACGAACCCCATGCGAAGCTCCGTAATCCTCATCCTCAGCGTCACGACGATCGGATGTGCCAGAGACGACGGCTACCCGAACCTGCGGGAACTCCCAGCCGGCGCACAGGCCATTTCGTTGTTGGGCGACACGCTCTGGGCTCCAACCCAACCCGCCGAGGTGCGCACCGCCCACGAACGACGTCTTGCAGCTGCGCAACAGGCCTACGACACCGATCGGGGGAGTGCCGATGCCTTGATCTGGTTCGGACGCCGGACGGCATACCTGGGTAGATACCGCGAAGCCATCGCTATCTACACGAGGGGGATCGAGGAGCATCCCGACGATGCGCGCCTGTACCGTCACCGCGGGCACCGCTACATCAGCGTGCGCCGCTTCGATTTGGCAATTTCGGACCTGAAGCATGCGGCGACCCTGATTCGAGGCACACCAGACCAGGTCGAGCCGGACGGCCTCCCCAACGTCCGCAACATCCCCACGAGCACCCTGCACTTCAACATCTGGTACCACGTCGGCCTGGCATACTACCTCACCGGACGCTTCGAGGAGGCTTCGCAGGCCTATCGCGAGTGCCTGCAGGTATCGAACAATCCCGACGCCCTAGTCGCGACGTCGTACTGGCTCTACATGACCCTGAGATACCTGGGGAAGGAAACCGAAGCGCGTAGAGTGCTCGGGGCCATCACCTCCGACATGGACATCATCGAGAACCACTCCTATCACCACCTCCTGCTGCTCTACCAGGACCAACTCTCGGAGGAGAACCTGCTGAACCTGGTCAGCGAGGACGACGTGCCCCTGGCAAACGCCACGGTGGGATACGGCATAGGCAAGTGGCACGCGCTCGAGGGCCGGGGGGAGGAGGCCGCAAGTACCTGGCAGACGGTGCTGTCGGGAAGTCAGTGGGCCGCGTTCGGGTACATCGCAGCCGAAGCGGAAATGGCCCGGAAATCCTCGGAAGGATAGGCGCGGCTCGCACTATGAATATTCGGTGTTTATTCGGCACACGGCCTATGTATCGCCCCGGCTTGTGATCCACATCGTTGAACCGCCCCCGGCCGACACGCTAATGGTCGATCACCCTCGATCCGGAGGGGACACGAAATAGTGTTGGAAATTCGCGCTCGAGGAGTCTAATGCACGCTTCGCACGACGCCGAAGTTGGGCAGGCAACCGAGACCCCCGCCATGCGGGAGTTGTTCGAGAAACTGGAGGCCGCCGAGAGGGGCCGTCAGCATGCAGAGAAGGCCCTCAAGCGTCTCGAGCGGGCAGTCGACACCATACATATCGGGGTGACGATCACGGATCTAGACGGCGCCATACTCTACACGAATCCAGCCGATGCGGCCATGCACGGCTACACGGTAGAAGATCTCATCGGGGAGAACGTGGACTTACTTGCTGCACCCGATCATCAAGACCGGCTATCGGTGGAACAGGTGCTGCGGGTGCGGGTCTGGGAACGAGAGGCTGTCGACGCCCGGAAGGATGGAACCACGTTCCCGGTTCTGCTCATCTCCGACGTGGTTGAGGGCCCAGATGGCCCTGTCGCGATTGTCACGACCTGTGGAAACCTCACCGAGCGGCGGCGGGCCGAGCAACAGCTGATCGACGATGCTCTGCATGATTCGCTCACAGGGCTGGCGAATCGGGCTCTGCTCATCCACCACTTGGAACGCTCGCTGGGGCGCGCGAGGAGACAGAAGAATTACCTGTTTGCCGTTCTGATCCTGAACATCGACCGTTTCCAGGTCATCAACGATAGTCTGGGACACTCCTTCGGAGATCAGTTGCTGGTGTCAGTTGCTCGCCGGCTGCACGCCTGCCTCCGGCCCACCGATGCCTTCGCCCGGTTGAGCCACGACGAATTCGCCATACTAGCCGAGGACATTTCCGACGAAATGGGGGCAACGCGCGTGGCCAACCGCATGCGTGATCTCCTGACAGCACCGTTCATCATCGACGGGCAGGAGGTATTCGTATCGGCGAGCATCGGGATTGCCGTGAGCAGCAACGGATACACTCAACCCGACCAGCTGCTCCGCGATGCCAACCTCGCGCTGCGTCGTGCCAAGGCACGCGGCGAGTCGAGTCACGAGATCTTCGATACCGCGATGCACCAGAATGCGGTGACGCTTCTACAGTTGGAAACGGACTTGCGCCGGGCCATCGAGCGCCGCGAGTTCCGCACCTTTTACCAACCCATCGTCGCACTGGACACGGGACGTGTCACCGGAATGGAAGCCCTCGTGCGGTGGGAGCATCCAAGTCGTGGGTTGCTGGCCCCGAAAGATTTTCTCGTGGTGGCTGAAGAGACCGGATTGATTCAAGAAATCGGCTGGTGGGTTCTCCGAGAAGCGTGCACGCAGACATGCAAGTGGCAATCCATGGAGTCGGTGAGCCATCCATTGACGCTCAGTGTCAACCTATCGCGCAAGCAATTCACGCAGCCCGACGCCGTGAAGAGAATCGGCGACATACTCAAAGAGACAGGCCTCGATGCGGAAAATTTGATGCTCGAGATGACGGAAACGGCGATCATGAACGATGCCGAGCCTGCCCTGCGCATGCTCTCCCAGCTCAAGGCGCTGAATGTCCAGCTTCATATGGATGATTTCGGAACGGGCTACGCCTCAC